>VOFB01003202.1_pt1 | contig 32244 bp, 50 predicted proteins | sample 5384141 | NCBI WGS metagenome assembly VOFB01 (sample SAMN12384721, study PRJNA508395) | human gut metagenome | isolation source: healthy gut A | host: Homo sapiens | reverse complement strand
CTCCCTCACCGGCGTCCGGAAAACGAAACGGTTCCAGACCATCAAAGTACAGTGGCAGAATGAACAATTCCAGACCCGGCTGAAAACCTTCACCGGCTGGACGGCGGAGATCATCCAGCACGAAATCGACCACTGCGAGGGATTTTGATATAGCCGAAAAGGAGGTGCTGATATGGGGCTTTTTGAAATTCTCAAAGGAGAACAGCCCGGAATTATCAAAACGGTGCTGAATTACGAAAATGCCGGACAATTTGGCGAATACTCAACTGAGTACGCACTTACAAATCATAATCTCCCCGGTGAGCTTGTCATTCTGAAAACATCTATGTCCCTTATCAAGGTAGAACTTCTGAAATTGATTTGCTGATGATCCACGAAAAAGGTATCTTCGTATTCGAAAGTAAAAATTACAGTGGGTGGATCTTCGGCAGCGCAGACCAGCTTAATTGGACACAATCTTTGCAAAACGGAGAAAAGCACCACTTCTATAACCCGATTCGCCAAAACCAGACGCATATCAAAAGCACTTTCCGCGTATCTGAATATCCCGACAGATTGCTTCATGTCCTACATCGTATTTTCAGAGCGATGCAGTTTGAAACAGATTCCTGATGATACCGATCGGATCGTCATCGTCCGCCGGCCCAATATGCTGAAAAAGCTGCGAGCGCAGCTTTAATTCATTGAGGAGTTTGTACTCTCATGAAGATATTCAGCATCTTGCGCAAGTATCAGCCGCTGACCAACAAAAAGTGAATCTGAAAAGCAACAGCATATCGATGAAATCAGAGAGAAATGTCCTTTTTGCGGTGGTGAACTCGTTCTGCGTCACGGAAAGTACGGACAGTTTTGGGGGTGCAGCGCATACCCAAAATGTAAATTTACCCGACCACTAAAATAACCGGCAATATCTGCTTAAAACAATCTTGAGGGCGCTATGGTATTTTATTTCACAGGCACCGGGAACAGCGGCTACGCGGCCCGGCGCATTGCCGATGGGCTGGGCGAGCCGCTGCTGTGCCTGAACGACCGCATCAAGGCCGGGGACACCGCCCCGGTGGAGACCGGGGAGCGGCTGGTGATCGTCACCCCTACCTACGCCTGGCGGATCCCCGCATCGTGGAGGACTGGCTGCTGCACACGGAACTGACCGGTGCGAAGCAGGCGTGGTTCGTCATGACCTGCGGCAGCGAGATCGGCGATGCCGACCGCTACAACCGCCGTCTCTGCCAAGCAAAAGGCCTTGTCTGTATGGGCACGGCACAGATCGTCATGCCGGAGAACTACATCGCCATGTTCAATGCCCCTCAGGTGGAGGAAGCCCGGCAGATCGTGGCCAGAGCGGAGCCGGACATTGGCAATGTGATCGCCGCCGTCCGGGATGACCGGGCCTTTCCCCGTCCCGCCGCAGGCTCTATGACCGCTTTATGAGCGGGCCGGTGAATCCCATCTTCTATTCCTGCTTTGTAAAAGCAAATGCCTTCACCGCCGGGGACACCTGCACCGGTTGCGGCCAGTGCGTCCGGCGCTGCCCCACCAACAACATCACCCTGCAAACCGGGAAGCCCGTCTGGGGCAGGACTGCACCCACTGCATGGCCTGCATCTGCTACTGTCCCGCAGAGGCCATCGAGTACGGCAAAAAGAGCCTCGGCAAGCCGCGGTATCATTTTGAAGCGCTGTGAGGGCTTCTGGACACGCAATTGCAGACTATGTGCAGGGCGCCGCCCTGCGCATAGTTTTTTGTTGGAACGAAGAGGCTATATTTAAGAGGTTTTGATCTCGCCTTTTCGCGTACTGCCGCCTCCGGTGCGAGCGGAGAAAATCGCGGCAGCTTCCCCGCAGCCAAACTTTTTCTTGCATTTTTCCTCATTTTTGTATCATAAAACCGTACACCATACACCGATATACAGCAGGAGGACTCTTTTTTTTGACTCCGAGGCTTTTTATGAAACGCGATGACAAGCTGTTTTCCATTGGCGAGATCGCCAAGGCATTGGGCGTGACCCGCCGCATCATCCTTCACTATGAGGAACGGGGGCTGATCGAGCCGGATAAGCGGGATGACGCCACCAACAACCGCTACTACACCATCGATACCTTTACCAAGCTGCGGAGCATCCGCAGTCTGCAGAATCTGGGACTGACGCTGGATGAGATCCGGGACTACTACAACGATTCCACGGATCTGATGCCGCTCATTCGCCGGATGGAGGAAATGCGGGACCAGCTGAATCTCAATATCGAAAAACTGTACGAGCGGGGCCAAGGTATCCTCCGCTCAGGTCAAGGAGCTGGAGCTGCCGCAACAGCTCATATACCGCCGCACCTACCGCAGCAATAACGTGGCGGACAAGACCGTTCTGCTCCGCAACACAGCTCTGGAGGCCATGCGGGCCCACGGTACGGATATCACCCGGCGGATGTATCATCCAATTCCCTATCGACCGCCCGGCCGAGGTGTCCTGCTGCGTGGCCGTTCCCCCGGGCAGTGAGGGAGAATATGTGGAGACCGCAGCGCCTATGCAGGCCATCTGCATCTATCACCACGGTGCGTATGAGGAGCTCCCCGCCGTGGGCCGCCAGCTTCTGGACTATGCCAAGGCACACAGCCTGACGCCGCAGGGCATCCTGCGCCATACCTATCTGGAGGGGCCGCCCCAGCACCGCAAAGTTCATCACTCAGGTCATTCTGCCAATCGTATAATGGTATTTCGCACAGCGCCTATCTCCATACCCGCCAGAGTTGTCTCCGGCGGGCACCGTAAAATCAGGCTTCCGCACGGGCCGGCGGTTTTGAACCGCCGGCCCCTCAGCGTGTCGAAAAAGTCTTTTCGCCCCGCTGAGCAAGTTTTCAGAACTTTATAAAAGTTCTGAAAACTTAGGATTTCAATGGCGCAGGACACCCTTCTTGGGTTTCCCGCGCACACCCTTCCTTACCATTGCGGAGAATTTACCACTTTATCGACAGTCTCCTATATCGCATCTGCGCAAAAAGTGTGGATCCCGCCGTCCGAGATTCCGTTTTTTGCATATCCGAACGCCCGATCCGGTCGGGGCAGGGCGGAGCATTTTCCGCGTATTTATTTTGCACGAAATTGAAAACCTCCCCTTCTTTTTTCTGCTGCAACTTTACAAAAGATGAAATGCGGGCAAAAAGCTGTTGACATTTGGCGTTCACCTTGCTATGATTCAACCAACAAAACGCGATGACACAGAGTAGTAAGCAGGGCGATGCTCTCAGAGAAGTGCCGGGTGGTGCGAGGCACAGTGCGATCCAACTGCCGAACTGGCTGTACAGCGGCTGCGTTGGACCCCCAGTAAACGCAGACGGGCGCTCCCGTTACAGTGCAGGAATATGATGGTATTCCGTTGAGTGTGTTTCCTATACAGGGAACAAAGAAGAGTGGTACCGCGGAGGGTTTTCTACCTTTCGTCTCTTCTGCCAACCGGCAGGAGCGACGAAAGGTTTTTTGTTTTTCCTGCCAACCATCGGACAACATTTGCAGGAGGTAGAAATCATGAAAACCAACACCAAAGTCCCCAAGACCCCCTTCTTTGCCGCCTTTTCCGTCGGCGCGGTCCTGTTCTCCGCTCACGCAGGCGGCGGCTTTGCCACCGGCAATCAGGCCAACACCTATTACGTGGGCCTGGGCTGGACCGGCGTTCTCTCGGCCATCGTGGCCATGCTGCTGCTGACGCTGACTATGCGGGAGGCCATGATCATGTATAACTCCGTGGCCTGACGAGCTACAAGCAGCTTTTGAAACGCTGTACCATCCCTTTGACAAGATTGAATGGGCCTTCGAAGTCTTCTTTCTACATCATGGTGCTGATGGCCGTTGCCGCCGCCATCTCCGGCGCCGCCTCCGCCCTGAACAACTACTTTACCATCAACTACTACATTGGCGTTGCCATTGTCGGCGTCATCGTCCTGATGCTCACCATCTTCGGCGCAGGCATTGTCCGGGCTGCCTCCACCTACATGGGCCTGGCCATCCTGGTCACTGCCATCAGCATCTACGTCATCGGCATTTTCAAGAGCGACAGCAGCATTTTCTCCGTTCTGGCCGCCGACTTCGAGACCACCGGCTTCATGAATATGCCCAAGGCCATTCTCAACGCTTTTACCTATGCCGGCTTCCAGTGCGTGACCCTGCCCACCATGGTCGCCTGCGGCACCACCATGAAAAACAAGGAGGGCTGCGCCAAGGCCATGTGGATCTCCTTTGTGATGAACGCCGTGGCGCTGGTCCTCTCCGTGTTCATGCTCATGAGCTGGCAGAGCGTTTACACTGCCGTGGAGGGCGGCTCCACCATCCCCACCCTCACCGTCTGCAAGGTCATCGGCATCCCCGCCATGGTGGCCGTGTACGGCACCTGCCTGCTCCTCTGCCTCATCTCCACAGGCGTGACCACTATCTTCGGCTTCGTGACCCGGTTTGAAAAGCTCCGCATCTTCCGGGGCATCAAGTCCGCCCCCGTCCGCAGCGCCATCGTCTCCGCGTTCATCATCGTCCTCTCCATGACCATCTCCATGGCCGGTCTGAGCAACATCATCAAGTACGGCTACGGCTACTGCGGCTACCTCGGCATCGCCGTTGTGGTGGTCCCCTTCCTGACCGTTGGCGTATACAAAAACCGCAAATACTGCAAGGAACACGCCTTCGCCAATGCCAACGCCGAGGAGGAAGCCGCTCCCGCCGTTCGCAGCAGCGTCCGTGCCAATCCGGTGACCGCAGACTGAGCCCGTCTCATCAACCAAGCGTTTTTTAAGAGGTGTTTATTATGCAAAAAGCTCTTTTTCCCGGATATACCGTAGGCCCTGACGCCTACGAGGACATTGTGAACATCTGCCCTGCCTACGGCAAAAAAAGGCCGCTATCATCGGCGGCAGGAAGGCGCTGGCCGCTGCGGAGCCTCAGATCCGCCAGGCGGTGGAGGGCTCCGGCATCGAGATCATCGGCACCTTCTGGTATGGCGGCGAAGCCTCCCGGGAGAACATGGACATGCTCCGGCCCCAGGTGGCGGAGGCAGACATGATCTTCGCCGTCGGCGGCGGCAAGGCTATCGATACCTGCAAGGTTCTCTCCCACGAAACGAACCGTCCCTTCTTCACCTTCCCCACCATCGCCTCCACCTGCGCCTCCTGCACCAGCCTTGGCATCGTCTACCATCCGGACGGCAGCCTGCGGGAGTACTCCTTCTCCAAGATCCCGCCCAACCACATTTTCATCAACACGGAGATCATCGCCAATGCCCCGGTGCGCTACCTGTGGGCCGGCATGGGGGATACCATGGCCAAGCACTATGAGTGTACCATCTCCTCCCGCAATGATATCCCCGCCCACTCCGACGCTATGGGCATTGCCCTGAGCAGCATGTGCGCCGCGCCCATCCTCCGCTGGGGCAAACAGGCCATGGCGGACTGCGAGGCCCACAGGGTCACCCCGGAGCTGACGGAGATCATCGAGGCCGTCATCATCTCCACCGGCTATGTGTCCAACTTTGTCCAGGTGGACTACACCACCGGTATGGCCCACGCCATGTACAACGGCTTTACCATCCTGCCTTCCACGGAGGCCAACCACCATCTCCACGGTGAGGTGGTTTCCTACGGCATTCTGGTGATGCTGACGGCGGACAAGCAGTATGAGGAGCGGGACCGGCTGCTGGCCTTCAACCGCTCCATCGGCCTGCCCACCCATCTGGCGGACATCCACGCCAAGCCGGAGGACCTGCCCGCCGTTACGGAAAAGGCACTGGCGGGCATCGACGTCCGGGTCTGGCCCTACCCCGTCGCCCAGCAGATGCTGATCGACGCCGTGATGGAGCTGGAGCGGGTCGGCTGACCCGGCAAGGCGGACCGTTTCCGCCAGAAAAGTCAGAAAAACCCCGGAGCAAGCGGTCTTGATCGACCTGTTGCTCCGGGGTCATCCTTTCATTTGGGGAGAGAAACAGCAGACGGAGGGAAGCGGCATGGGAGATCCCCCTGCCCCGCCACAAGAAAAGCCCTGTCCGGCGCAATCACACAGATTCCTGCTTCTCCCGCTCGCTGATTTTACATTCAAAGCGGTCCTTGTTGGAATCCTGCGGGATGGAGGTGGGATAGCCGCCGCCGAAGCAGGCGGTGCAGAAGCCGCCCTCCGTGTTGTCCGCCAGCTTCACCACGTCGCTGATGCTGAGATATCCCAGAGAATCCACGCCGATGATCTTAGCGATCTCCTCCACCGTGTGGTGGTTGGCGATGAGCTTGTTTTTGTCGTCGATGTCCGTGCCGTAGTAGCAGGCGGCCACGAAGGGCGGCGCGCTGACCCGCATGTGGATCTCCTTGGCTCCGGCCCGGCGCAGCAGGTCGATGGTCCGGCGGCAGGTGGTGCCCCGGACGATGGAGTCGTCGATCAGCACCACCCGCTTGCCCTCCACCACGGAGCGGATGGGGTTGAGCTTGATGTTGACCTCGTTTTCCCGCATGGACTGGGTGGGGGAGATGAAGGTACGGCCGATATACTTGTTCTTGATGAAGCCCATGCCGTAGGGGATGCCGGACTGCCGGGCATAGCCCAGGGCGGCGTCCAGACCGGAGTCGGGCACGCCAACCACGATGTCCGCCTGGACGGGGTGCTCCAGCGCCAGGAAGGCGCCGGCCCGTTGGCGGGCCACATGGACGCTGGACCCGTCGATGACGGAGTCCGGCCGGGCAAAGTAAATGAACTCAAAACGCACAGTCTCCGGGGCGCGATGCCGCAGTGGGATCTGTCGGACTTGACGCCGGACTTGTCCGCCACCACGATCTCCCCGGGCAGGAGGTCCCGCTCAAAGCTGGCGCCCACGGCGTCCAGTCCGCAGCTTTCAGAGGCAAACACCACGCTGCCGTCCTTCAGATGTCCCATGCACAGCGGGCGGAACCCGTGGGGGTCCCGGACGGCGATCAGCTTGCTGGGGGACGAAATGACCAGAGAATACGCCCCCACCAGACGGTCCATGGCGGCGGAAACCGCCTCCTCGATGGAACCGTGCTTCAGCCGCTCCTGCACAATGATGTAGGCGATGACCTCGGAATCAGTGGTGGTATGGAAGATCGACCCCTGACTCTCCAGCTGGAGGCGCAGCTCCTGGGAGTTGGTCAGGTTGCCATTGTGGGCCAGCGCCATGCGGCCCTTATAGTGATTGACCAGAATGGGCTGGACGTTGCGCTTGTTGTCCGAACCAGTGGTGCCGTAGCGCACATGGCCGACGGCGATGTTGCCAAGCCCCAGAGAGCGGAGGCGCTCCTTTGGAAACACATCGCTGACCAGCCCCACGTCCCGCCAGGAGCGGAACAGGCCGTCATCGTTGACAACGATACCGGCACTTTCCTGCCCGCGGTGCTGAAGGGCGTACAGCGCGTAATAGGCTAACGAGGCCACATCGGCGGTGACATTGGAGATACGCCGAATACGCCGCATTCCTCGTGGAGGTGGCGGTCATCGCCGGCAGCCGGAGCCGCCTTATCAAGATCCGTGCACGCCATAGATTTACTGGGCATCGTGATCCAGCAGGCGCTTCATGACCTCGGCGTAGGCGTCCTCCACGCCGCCCAGATCCCGGCGGAAGCGGTCCTTGTCCAGCTTTTCGTGGGTCTTGCTGTCCCACAGGCGGCAGGTGTCGGGGCTGATCTCATCGGCCAGGACGATGGTGCCGTCGGAGAGCTTGCCGAACTCCAGCTTGAAGTCCACCAGCGTCACGCCGCACTCGGCCCAGAAGGCCTTGAGGACGTCGTTGACGGTGAAGGCGTACTTCTTGATGGTCTCGATCTCCTCTGCCGTGGCCAATTTCAATGCCAGCGCGTGATAGGTGTTCAGCAGAGGGTCGCCCAACTCGTCGTTCTTATAGGAGAACTCGATGGTGGGGGCGTCGAATACGATGCCCTCCTCCACGCCGTACCGCTTGGCGAAGGAGCCAGCGGAGATGTTGCGGATGATGACCTCCAAGGGGACGATGGCAACCCGCTTCACCAGCGTTTCCCGCTGGCTCAGCTCCCTGACGAAGTGGGTGGGGACGCCGGCCTTCTCCATGCGGGCCATGAGGCGGTTGGTCATCTGGTTGTTGATGGCGCCCTTGCCGGCGATGGTGCCCTTTTTCAGGCCGTTGAAGGCGGTGGCGTCGTCCTTGTAGTCCACGATGAGCAGCTCGGGATCATCGGTTTGAATACTTTTTTTGCTTTGCCCTCGTAGATCTGTTCTAACTTCTGCATGTTCTGCTCCTCCTGCGCATCTGCGCATAAAAATGATCAAAAATGTCAATTGGCCGCGTACATCTGCCGGTACGGGTTTTTGCTGTCCGGTGTCACCACGGTGAAGGGCCCGTCCATCAGCGCTTCCGCATCGCCGCCGAAGAGGGCGCACCAGCGCTCCACCAGCGGCCGCAGAAGGGCGGTCTCCTCCTCCGTGGGGGGATGGGGCGTCACCTGATCCGGGAAGCGGATGGCGGAAACATCGCCCCTGAAAATCACGCGCCCGCCGTGCTGTCCCGTGCAGGGGAAATAACCGGCGGCGGGCTTTCCGTCCGTATGCAGTCCCAGCACCAGGATCGTGCCGCCTGCCTGATATTCCCCAGAAAGCTCCCCGCCCGGCCGCCGATGACAATGACCGGCTGCTTGTCCTGATAGGCTTTCATGTGGATGCCGGCCCGATAGCCGGCGTTGCCCTGGACATAGATCTCGCCGCCCCGCATGGCATAGCCTGCCGTGTCGCCCACGCTGCCGCGGACCACGATGGAGCCGCCGTTCATCGTATCGCCTACGGCGTCCTGCGCGTTGCCGTTAACGGTAAGGGAACCGCCCCCCAGATACGCGCCCAGGGCGTTGCCGGGGATGCCGTCGATCTCCACCCGGCGTCCGCTCATGCCCGCGCCGATAAACCGCTGCCCAAGGCAGCCGGTGATGCGGCACGACGGCCCGGCAGCCCGGATCGCCTCATTTAAGGCCCGGTAATCCAGACCCTTTGCTTGAATATCCATGAACTATCACACCTCCGCTGTTTTTCCGGTGGATCGGGATTTTTTGCCGCTTACTCTCCGGCATGGGCCACGCCCAGAATGGACAGCTCCTTTTCCCGTCAGTCCCACGGCCCGCAGCATCAGCCGGTTGCCCCGCAAAGCCTCGATGGAATTGATCCCCATGCCGCCCATGATCTCCATGATCTCGTGCTTCCACGCCGTCATCAGATTGATGAGGCGTTCCGTGCCCTCGTCGGGGTCCAGCCGCTTGACCAGCTCCGGGCGCTGCGTGGCGATGCCCCACGCGCATCTGCCGCTCTGACAGGTGCGGCAGAGGTGGCATCCCATGGCGATCAGCGCCGCCGTGCCGATATAGCAGGCGTCCGCCCCCAGAGCCACGGCCTTGACCACGTCGGCAGAGGAACGGATGCTGCCGCCTGCGATCAGGGACACCTGATTGCGGATGCCCTCCTCCCGGAGCCGCTGATCCACCGCCAGCCAGTGCCAGTTCAATGGGGATACCCACATTGTCCCGGATGCGGGTGGGTGCTGCGCCGGTTCCGCCCCGGAAGCCGTCGATTGCAATGATGTCCGCGCCGCCCCGCGCAATGCCGCTGGCAATGGCCGCGATGTTGTGGACCGCGGCTACCTTGACGATCACCGGTTTCCGGTACTGCGTCGCTTCCTTTAAGGAGCAGATCAGCTGCCGGAGATCCTCGATGGAGTAAATGTCGTGGTGGGGCGCCGGGGAAATGGCGTCGGAGCCCTTCCGGGATCATCCGGGTGCGGGAAACATCGCCTACGATCTTCGCCCCCGGCAGGTGTCCGCCGATGCCCGGCTTTGCTCCCTGCCCCATTTTGATCTCAATGGCCGCGCCGGCCATCAGGTAGTCCTCATGGACGCCGAAGCGGCCGGAGGCTACCTGCGTGATGGTGTTGCGCCCATAGCGGTAAAGGTCCTCGTGGAGTCCGCCCTCGCCGGTGTTGTAGCAGATCCCCAGCGCCTCCGCCGCTCTTGCCAGACTCTCGTGGGCGTTGAAGCTGATGGAGCCGTAGCTCATGGCGGAGAACAGCACCGGCATGGACAGCTCCAGCTGCGGCGTCAGCTCCGTGATCAGCCGCCCCTGAGCGTCGCGCCGGATGCGCTCCGGCTTCTTGCCCAGAAACACCCGGGTCTCCATCGGCTCCCGCAGCGGGTCGATGGGCGGGTTCGTGACCTGGGAGGCGTTGAGCAGCAGACGGTCCCAATAGACCGGCAGCTCCTTAGGGGCTGCCCATGGAGGACAGCAACACGCCGCCGGTGGCGGCCTGCTTCCAGATCTCCTCCACGGCATCGGAGGACCAGTTGGCGCTCTCCCGCAGGGTGCAGCGGTTTTTCTCGATCTTCAAAGCGTGGGTGGGACAGTACGCCACGCACCGCTGGCAGTCCACGCATTTGCTCTCATCCGCCAGCATCCGGCCGTGGGTCTCGTCAAAGCGGTGAACGCCGTTGGGACATTGCTCCACACAGACCTTGCAGTTGACGCAGCGCTGCGGGTCCCGCACCACCTCAAACTGCGGCGGCACATAGAAATTTTTCATCAGTAAGTCCCTTCTTTCACCCGGACAATCACCGGTTCTCCGCCCATAGGCGCCCAGACATTTTCCGCATCCGGCTCCATGACCCGGATGGCGGCTTCCTCGCTGGCGATGAACACCTTGTCATCCTTTTCGCCCACCACCATGCTGCGGAGCTTCAACCGGTCGTTCAGCGCCATCAGCCCGCCGGAAAAGCCGAGAATGATGGAGAACGGCCCCGTCAGCAGCAGGCTGGGAAACACTTTGCGGAGATACGTCAGCCGTTCCGCCTCCTGCGGCTCCATGCGCTCGATGGTGCTCCAGAAGGGAGCCGCCATCACGTTGGCCGTCTCCTCCAGCGTCAGTCCCTGCCGCCGCAGCAGGTAATCCGCGATGTACGCCATGACCTCCGTATCCGTTTGCAGCGTGCACTGGTAGCCGAACATCTCCACGCAGCGGCGGTTGGCATCATAGGAGGAGATCTCGCCGTTGTGCACCACCGACCAGTTCAGCAGCGAGAACGGATGCGCGCCGCCCCACCAGCCGGGGGTGTTGGTGGGATAGCGGCCGTGGGCCGTCCAGCAGTACGCCTCATACTCCTCAAGACGATAGAACCGGCCCACGTCCTCCGGATAGCCAACCGCCTTGAAGGTCCCCATATTTTTGCCGCTGGAAAACACGTATGCGCCCCGAAGCTCCGCGTTGATCTTCGTTACGATGCGGGCCACGTATTCCTCCGCGTCCAGCTGCAGCCGGTTCAGCACCGACTGCATAGGTGCCAGAAAATACCGCCAGATCAGGGGCACATCGGTGATCTCCGGGATCTGCCGGATGGGAATGTGCTCCGCCTTGACGATCTCAAAGCCCTCCTTCAGCAGCGCCTCGCAGGTCTTGCGGGTATCCCGGCTGTCAAAGAAGATGTGGAAGGCATAGTAGTCCCGGTATTCCGGATAAATGCCGTATGCGGCGAAGCCGCCGCCCAGACCGTTGGAGCGGTCATGCATGGGGATCATGCTTCCACGATCTTCTCTCCCGTCATCCGGCGTCCCTCCCGGAGATCACAGCGGAGATCGCGCATCCGGACGGGATGCGGACCTGCCCTTCTCTTTTCATGATGTTCACCTTCCTCAAAACGGCGTTTTTTTCCGTTACGAAAAAAGACGTCCATTTTTCAGCAGAGGGCCACGCCTCTTGCCAAAAAATGAACGTCATTGCTCATCAAATATACAAATGATTTGTTATCATACTATAAGTGTTCTGTCTTGTCAATCCTTTTTGAACTACCCACAACTGAAGTCGCAGACTTCCGGCAGCGGCGAAGCCGCTGTTCAGCGAAGTGAAAAGACTTTTTCGCCCCGCTAAGGCGAAGCCGCCCGGTCATGGCGACAGTTGAGCAAGCACTTTCCCTGTGACAACGCGCATCCCCGGCTTTTATCACTATACATTCAAGTTCAGACGTGCTATCATGTGCAAAATGGGCGAATGTCGAAGTGAAAACGAAGCAGAAAATATCCAAGCAACTAATTTGAAGCGATTGAGGGACGCGTTATGAAAATCAGAAAGTACAGTGAAAATGATGTACCCGCCATGGTACGTATTTGGAATGAAGTTGTCGAAGAGGGCGTTGCCTTTCCGCAGTTGGAGCTTCTCGACGAGGAAAGCGGCAGGGCATTCTTTGCCGCACAGACGTACTGTGGTGTGGCAGATGACAACGGAACGGTTGTCGGGCTTTATATTCTCCACCCGAACAATGTCGGCCGGTGCGGGCACATTGCCAATGCAAGCTATGCGGTCGACTCCGCCTGCCGGGGAAAGCACATCGGAGAACAGCTGGTTTCCGATTGCCTTGTACAGGCCAGAAACAACGGCTTCAAGCTAATGCAGTTCAATGCCGTGGTTGAAAACAATACCCACGCCCGACACTTATATAAACGTCTTGGCTTTGTGCAGGTAGGAATGATCCCAAACGGATTTCTTATGAAGGACGGCTCCTATCAGAATATTTTCCTGTATTACTATATGCTGTGACCATTCCGCCCCGCAGCAAGGGGCTCCCCTTCCTCGGTCACAGTTGGGGGCTGAATCTGGCGTCAGCTACCGCACACAAAGGAATAGCCGAAGAAAGCGGATGCACGCCACAAAGGCGTGCATCCGCTCAGTTTTTGAAAAAGTCTGTTCCCCGCCGGGCTGCGCAACGCTGCCGCTGTTACTTCGATTTGTTTTTCAAGGGGTCACTTCAGGCGGTGGCGGAGACCGCCGAGAAAACGTACCCGCCCCGGACCGTGCGGATATAGGTCTGGCTGCCGCCCATCTTCCGACGGAGATTGGAGACGGTATTCGCCACGACCTTCAGGGTGTCCGCGCTGTCCCGGCCCCACACGGCGGAAAGCAGATCTTCCTTGGACAGCGTGACCCCGGATTGCTGGCGAGAAACAGCAGCATATTGAACTCGATCCGGGTCAGCGCCAGCGCGGTTCCGTTTTGAAACGCCTGCTGGGAACGCCCGTCAATGGTCAGTTCCGGGAAGGTAAGCGTGTGCCGGGAGCTGAGGGAGACCCGCTCCGCGGCGATGTCCTCCCGCCGCAGAAGGGCCAGGATCTTTTCCTCCAGATCCCCCTCTGCCCCATTTGCTTGAATGATGATCATAGTGTGTCTGTGTGTTACTCCGCGTCCAGCTCGTGGAGCAGGTTGACCATCTCGATAGCGCTGACCGCACAATCGTAGCCCTTGTTGCCCGCCTTGGTGCCGGCCCGCTCGATGGCCTGCTCGATATTCTCCGTGGTCAATACGCCAAAGAGAACGGGTACGCCGCTTTCCAGAGACACGGCGGCGATCCCCTTGAGACCTCGTGCAGACGTAGTCATAGTGGCTGGTGGAGCCGCGGATCACCGCCCCGAGGCAGATGACGGCGTCGTACCTTCCGCTGTTTGCCATCTTCGCCGCCACCAGCGGGATCTCAAAGGCACCGGGGACCCACGCCAGGTGAACGTCATCCTCCCGAACCCCATGGCGCAGCAGTCCGTCCATGGCCCCGCCGATGAAGCTTGGCGGTGATGAACTCGTTGAACCGGGCGGCCACGAGGGCGACCTTCATGTTTTGCGCGACCAGCGCGCCTTCCCTCGAAAGTTTTCATGGCTAAGTGTCCTCCTTCATCTTGGTTAATATTCCAAAAACTGAGGATGTGGCCCATTTTCTTCTGCTTGGTCTGGAGGTAGAACAGATCGTGCGGTGGCGGCGATCTGGATGGGGACCCGCTCGTGTGATCTCCAGGCCGAAGCCGGAGAGCTGGTAGACCTTGTCCGGGTTGTTGGTCAGCAGCCGCAGACTTTGACGCCAAGCTCCCGCAGGATCTGCGCGCCGAGGAAATACCCCGCTCGTCTCCATGAAAGCCCAGAGCCAGATTGGCCTCCAGCGTGTCCATGCCCTGCTCCTGCAGCTCGTAGGCCTTGAGCTTGTTGATGAGACCGATGCCCCCGGCCCTCCTGCCGCATATAGAGCAGGATGCCCCGGCCCTCGTCTTTCGATCTGGGTCATGGCGGCGGCCAGCTGCTGTCCGCAGTCACAGCGGAGAGAGCCGAAGGTGTCTCCGGTCAGACACTCGGAATGAACCCGGCATAGAACGTCCTTCCCGTCGCCGATGCCGCCCTTCACCAGCGCGACATGATGCTCGCCGTTCAGACGGCTCACAAAGCCGTAGGCTTTGAAATCGCCGTATTTCGTGGGCATATTCACCGCCGTGACCTGATCCACCAGCTTTTCGTGGCACTTGCGGTACGCCTGAAGATCCCGGATGGTGATGAACTTGATGCCGAACTGCTCCGCCAGCGCCAGCAGCTCGGCGGTGCGCATCATGGTGCCGTCCTCCCGCATGATCTCACAGCACAGGCCGCATTCCTTCAGCCCCGCCAGACGGCACAGGTCAACGGTGGCCTCCGTATGGCCCTCCCGCTCCAACACGCCGTTTTCTTCGCCAGCAGCGGGAACATGTGGCCCGGTCTGCGGAAATCCTCCGGGTTTGGCGCCCTCCTCCACGCAGGCCATCGCCGTCACGGGAGCGCTCGGCAGCGGAGATACCCGTGGTGGTGGAAATGTGGTCAATGGACACCGTGAAGGCCGTTTCGTGGTTATCGGTGTTGTTCTGCACCATCTGGGGAATTGCAGCTTGCGTGACAAAGGCCTCCGACATGGGCATACAGATCAGGCCCTTTGCCGTGGGTGGCCATGAAGTTGACGTTCTCCGTGGTGGCAAACTCCGCCGCGCAGATGAAGTCCCCTTCGTTCTCTCGTTCCGGGTCATCGGTGACCAGGATCAGCTTGCCCTGTCTCAAATCCTCCAGGGCTTCCGGAATGGTATTGAAATTCATGGTAAATTCTCCTGTCAAAAAGCCGCAGCGCAGCAGCATTTCTTTGTGAGGGTGCTTTTGTTTGCGGGGGTATGCGGTTTCGTTTCTTCCGGACGCAGCAGCTTTCTATGTACTTGCCGACCACGTCGGTCTCCAAATTCACCGGGTCGCCCCGGCGCCGCTGGCTCAGGTTGGTCTGGGCCACCGTATGTGGATGGTGGACACGGAAAGCCCTCGCCGTCCACGGCGGCCACTGTCAGGCTGATACCGTCGATGGCAATGGAGCCCTTTCCACCACATAGCGCAATATCTCCGGCCCCGCGTGGACAGTGTACCAGACGGCGGTATCGTCCCGGCGGATGTTGGCAATGTGTCCGACACCGTCCACATGGCCCGCTACGATATGTCCGCCGAAGCGGCCGTTGGCGGCCATGGCCCGTTCCAGATTGACCACGCTCCCCGCCGTGAGTCCCGCAAGGGACGAGCGGTTCAGCGTCTCGTGCATCACGTCCGCCGAAAAGCCATCGGGAAAAAGTCGGGTCACCGTCAGGCAGATGCCGTTCACAGCGATGCTGTCTCCGATCCGGGTCTCCTCTAAAACAGTTTTCGCATGGATCGTCAGGACGGCGGAGTGCTGCCCGCGCTTGATGTTCTTGATCGCTCCGACTTCTTCTACGATTCCTGTGAACACGGATATTCCACCTCGCTTTCTATCAGAAAATCCTCGCCCAGCCGTTCCAAACGGATATTTTTCAATCGGAAGGCGTCGTCCGGGGCGGGGACGCCCACGCCCTCCACGGGGGTTTTCGCGTCCCTTCCGCCGAACAGCTTCGGGGCGATATACGCCTGCACCTGCTGCACGATGCCGCATTCCAGTGCGGCCCAGTTCAGCGTTCCGCCGCCCTCCAGCAAGATGCTGTCGATCTGTTCCTGCCCCAGCCGCTCCATGAGCTGCCGGAGATCCACATGGCCGTTTTCCTCATTCAGGCAAAGCACCTGGCACCCGGCCATCCGGTAAACCGCCTGTCTTTCCGGGTCGGTGCAGCAGGTGGCGAGGATGGTCGGGATCTGTTCTGCGGTGGTGACCACCTGCGCCTGCGGCGGCGTCCGCAGATGGGTGTCGCAGATAACGCGAATGGGGTTTCGCCCGTTTTCCATGCGGCAGGTCAGGAGAGGATCGTCCGCCAGAACGGTGCCCACGCCTACCATGATGCCCCGGAACCGGTGCCGCTGCTGCTGGACGTGGCTCCGGGCCGTTTCCCTGTGACCCATTTGGATGCACCCGTGAAGGCCGCGATCTTGCCATCCATCGTCATGGCGTATTTCATGGAAACGAAGGGCCGCCCGGTGGTGATGTAGTGGAGAAAGACCTTGTTCAGCGCGTCACATTCCTCCCGCAGAACGTTTTCCGTTACCTCCACGCCGTGAGACCGCAGGATCGCCACGCCCTTTCCCGCCACCAACGGATTTGGGTCGGCGGAGCCATCACCACCCGGCGGATGCCGGATGCCAGGATCGCATCCACGCAGGGCGGCTGCTTTCCGTGGTGGCAGCAGGGCTCCAGCGTCACATACATGGTGGCTCCGGCGGGGTCAGCGTTGCAGGCTGCCAGCGCATTCCGCTCCGCGTGGGGTTCCCCGTACCGCTCATGCCAGCCCTGTCCGATAACTGCGCCGTCCTTTACGATCACGGCGCCCACCATGGGATTAGGCGCCGTCCAACCCCGGCCCCGTTCCGCCAGCGCCAAAGCCAGACGCATAGATTCCGCATCGTTCATATCGTTACCTCCAAACTAAAAAAGCCCTGAACGAACCGTTCAGGGCAAGACAGAAAAATCACAAGCTTCCTTCTTTTGAAAAAAAAAGCTCTGGAATGTAAACACATCCCAAAGCAATATTCCATAGACGCAAAGCAGTCCCCTGCGTTGCGTTGTCATCTTCTTTCATCCAGACTGTACTGTCGGCTTCGGAGTTTCACCGAATCATGCCTTGCGGCTCGTGGGCTGTACCACCGGTAGGGAATCACACCCTGCCCTGAAGATTTAGTATAGCACGGCGGCAGGTGGATTGCAAGGCCATTTTGCAAACCGGGACAAAACCGACGGCCAGACTTCCGGGACGGAAGATCAAATATATGCTCTTCGCACTGCGGCTTCGGCTGTAAGACATGCAGAGAAGCATTGGAAGCACTGGTTTTTTGCACGGCCCTGTGGTATCATTTCTCATAGAGAGCCGAGAGGCGCAGACAAGAAAAAACTGCGTCTATTTCACATGCGCATCCGAGCAGTTCCAGCAGAAACAAGCTGTCTGCGTTTTTTGAAAGATCGCCGCGTGTCTCGGCAGCGGCGAAAACACAATGCACGTTCTCTGAATGAGGTGACCGGATATGGCAAAGAAAATGACGCGGGCTGCGCTGTTTTTCATGATCGGGACGGTCATTTTGACCGCTTTCTACGAAAAGACCGCTTACGGGCCGGTGCTTTCGCTCGCCATTACCTTCGGAACGGCTTCCTACCACCTCGTCATGCGGCTGCTGGTGGGATGCGCATTTCAGGCAGTGATGCAGAATCGTGCGGATCTCTGCAAGCGGTGGTACCGGGTCGGCAGGCGGGAAATGGCGGTCTATGAAGCGCTGAAGGTAAAGCGGTGGAAGCGCAGAATGCCCACCTATGACAACGCGCTGTTTGATCCGCGTCTGCATACATGGGACGAGGTCGCCCAGGCCATGTGCCAGGCGGAGCTGGTCCATGAAACGATCGCGCTGCTCAGCTTTCTGCCCATTGCGGCGGGACTCCGGTTTGGCGCATACCCGGTATTCATCGTGACCTCCGTTTTGTCCGCCGGATATGACCTGCTGTTTGTGATGATGCAGCGGTATAACCGTCAGCGGATCATGGCGCTGCGGGAGCGCAAGCGCACATCGTCCGCCTGCGCCGCACGGAGCGCAAGATGAATCCGTGGCCGATCAGCAAAGGGCCGACGGTGTATCCCTTCTTGGGTTATCTCCGCGCTAAGAGCCGCCTTGCGGCGGTTGCGCTCCGAAACACGCCTGCGGGCGTAGTCCCGCGCACACCCTTCACCCGCAAGGGGTATGCGGCATCCGTAAAGCGGCGGAGCCGCTAACGGCTGCCCTGCCTTACCGTCGCGGAGAATTTACCACTTTATCGACAGTTTCGTTCCTGTCTTGTCTTGTTTCATTCTGCTGAAAAAATGATTCTTTTCGACTTGAAAACAGCCAAAACCCGCCGGAATAACCGCGGCCGGATTCTGGCGGGCGTCCCTCGGTGGGACAGGAACTGAGAACGATATGAAGCTAAATCGCAAAGGTTTTACATTGATGGAGATGCTGATCGTCATCGCGATCGTTGCCGTGCTGATCTCCGTCGCGGTCCCGGTGCCTTCCTCGCAGTTGGAAAGGAGCCGGGAGGCGGTGGATCTGGCTAACGTGCGCTCCGCCTATGCGCAGGTCTCCACGGAGGCCCTGCTTGGAAAGTCGGCGGACCCCGTGAACATCGGCGGCATCGTCCATTCCAAAAGCAACGGTAACACGGATAACTGGAAGGGTGATGCGGAGCCGGGCGGAAGCTGCGAGGTCTCCTATGATAAGACCCACGGTGTGGTGCTCACATGGAGCGGAACGGCAGCGCCGATCAAGCCCAGCTATCCGTTCGATACCACGTACACGAAGTTTTTTGGTGAGGTCCTATATAAAACCGAATTCTGGACAAGGGGAGATATGAACAATAACCCAAATTTTGAGTTCAACTCCCGCTGTCCGGGCTCAAGCTACATCCCGCAGATTGAAGCAGCGCTCAAAAGCATGGACAACAGCCTTCTGCAGCAAAAGAACTGCACCTGGGCTTTTTAGGGGACGGGCGTGATGGATATACGGCAGACCGCTACCTTTTCTGGACCTCTCTTGACACGAACAAGGTCGGCGCCGGAAAGCAGATCCCCGTGCTCATTCAGACCGGTGACGGGAAATACTATGTCTCCGAAACTACAACCGGAGAGCGAATAAAAAAGAGCGAACCGCATAAGGGAGAAAAATACATTGCGGTGTCCGAACAGATCACAAGCAGAATAGAATATAAAAAATTTCTAAAAGCCGAGGCGAAATACTCCACCTTGGAAGAAGCCTACGATGCCTATGTAAAGGCTCTGGCGAAAGACGAATACAAAGGTGTTCGTGAAAAGTGTTCGTGATTCACAGACTTCTGCGCCGTAAGCGGGATCACTGCTTCAGCCCTTGCGTCCCAGCAGATATAAAAGCACTTGCGCATGGAAGCAGGTGCATTTATGGAATCGTCAGGTTTCCCCTGTCATTCAACCATTCGCTTGCCTTTTCCTGATTTTCCCTGCTTCTATTATGTACCGTACATTGATGTACGGTACAGGAGTTTTTTTCGTTTTTAGGAAGTTTTTCAAAATATGTGGAACGAGCATTCTCTGTTGGTTAAATCGCCAAAACTCCCCGTCGGTCTCTCCTTCGGCCGCTGCCGCCCGGGTCTGACCGGCATTTTCCGCCGCTATCCCCTGTTTTCCGAAAGATCCCGCCAAAAAAAGCCCAGAACGTTACGTTCCTGGGCTTTTGTCTATGTAGGCTTTACGCTGGTTTTAAAAGGTGATGACCTCTTTGTCCGTTTCAAACTGGGCGGGCTCGCCGTTTTGATGCTGCGGATGGTATCCAGCATCTGATTGTTGTGCCTCCGCCTTGGGGGTCATTGTTCCAGGTGTTCTCGTACTTGAAGATCACATGGGAGATGGAACGGCCCTTCTTATGCTTGCGGAAGGAGACCTTCAGGTTCGTATACTGGTTGATAAAGCCCAGATTGACCTCGATGACGTTGCGCACAAAGTCACCGGCGCTCTTGTACTTATCGTTGCAGTCGAAGAAATCCCGCAGGTAGTCGATGGCCAGCACGATCTCGTCCGGGTCGGTGGAGATATCCGGGAAGGCCGGGGTGTTCTCCCCTTGATGATGATATTCACCCAGCTGGTCAGCAGCTCAAAGAGGCGGATGGAATAGTTGGTAGGCAGCTTGATGATGCTGTCATAGGAATAGAGGGTGAACATTTCGCTCAGGCCGATGAGGTACGGCTTCAGCTCATCGCTGAGGCGGTAGGTCAAAGTGCCGTCCTTGTACTCCACGCTGCTGAGCCAGTGGAGGATCTTGTAGTTGGGCTTGCCCTTCTTATCAGGCACTTCCTTGTCCCGAATGAAGATGACCCGCTGCATGAGGCTGATATTGATGTCCTGCATGGAGCGGTAGACATTGGTCTTAGGCACCTCCAGAAATTCCGCCAGCTGCGAGACATTGACCTTGTAGGTCCGCAGGTCCTTGTCCCCCTTCATGATCTGGGAGACTGCCAGACGGATCAGCTTGGATTCCATCAGCGTCAGATCGGACTGCTTGCTCCGCAGCAGCTCGTTGGCCTGCACGATATTGAAGTCCTTGCTGTAACGGATGGCAATGCCGCTTTCCCCGGACAGATTGTCCTCCGGCGTTTCCTGGATCAGCGTATAATTGTCACGCTCCTCAGCGTCTGCATTTACATCCGGGATCTGGATCTGTTTTTCTTCCATGTTCTTCTCCTCTGTGCGGCTTTCTGCAAATTCATTAATTATCATATTCTATTTACGAAAAAGAGTCAACCCAATTTTTCGAAGTTTATGTTTTTCCTTCCTGCCCCTTCGACCAGCCTGCTGCCTGCCCAAGCTGCCGTCCTGCCCTGCCCTGCCGCGGCAGCCCTTCTGCTATTCACGAGGTTTTGATTCTTCTAAGCCGCCTATGAGCCGATTCTGCTTATGGAAGGCTGTATCATTCACGAGGTTTTTTTGATCTCGTTTTGAGGGATTTACGAGGTTTTTGATCTCTCCCATCTCCCGCCGAAGGGGATTTACGAGGCCAATGTCACTCCGGCAGTCTATTTACGAGGTTTTGATCTCATTTATTGTACTATTTTCGGCATGATCGTTCCGATTTTTGTTTATCGGTAAACTCTGTAAAGCATTATTGCTTTTCACTGCTTTTTGTGAATTTCACCCTCTCTTATGGGGGAGCAGCCCCATTTTTCCTGCCTCTTTTCCGGCAAAAAGCAACGTTTTCGTAGAAACCGCCCAATCTGATTCCCAATATCTTGTTGCTTTTTTTATGAAAGTGAATCACATTTGGTGTCCGCCTCCGTCCTCTCCCAGCGTCACCCATTTACGAGGTTTTGATCTCGTTTTGAGGGTTCCGCGCGTCGGGGAGAGATACAAACCTCGTGAATCAGCTCCCTGCGTCACGCCAGCAGAGAGATCAAACCTCGTGCATTGGAGAAGGCCGAAAGCTGACTGAGTGAGATCAAAACCTCGTATATACATTATACATAGTATATATATTGTCTTTCCTGAGATCAAAACCTCGTAAATCAAGTCTCCCTGGGTGAAAAATGTGAGATCAAAACCTCTTAAATCATGCCAGAAACGGCAAGTGGAGAGATCAAAACCTCGTGAATAATGCAGCCTTCCATAAGCAAAAATCGGTTCATAGGCGGCTCAAAAAAGAATCAAAACCTCGTATATACACGGGCACCGCCCATTTTTCATGGTTAAAATGTTTTTAAATTGGAAGCTTTTTCGCAAAATTGCCTGTGGATCTTCTAATTTTGTTCCCGGTTTTTTCGTCATTTTTTGATGGGTAAATAGAGACATTGGCCTCGTAAATCATCTGATTTCGGTACGAAAAGAGAGATCAAAACCTCGTATCAAAAGATACATCCCTCGTACTTCAGAGATAAAACCCTCGTCTATACACGATACAAACCTCGCAGAAACGAGATACAAACCTCGTACCGGGAGGGGCGATACTTATTAAATAAAAATAATAAAATAGAAAAAGTTCTATAAAAGTAGGAAAAACCGACTGAGGTCCCCTACGGGGACTCAGTCGATTCTGCTTTTCGAAGAAAAAGCTTTCTGATCTTTACAAGGAAGTACGATCCTCCGGCTTTCAGTCAGGAAAACAACTCCATTTCCTTCGATCACGGCGGAGAAACAGACTCTCCAGAGCAAGAAGTTGGAAGAGCAAAACTCCACCACGCCTTCTATACGGTGCCCACCCGGTTTCCGAGCCTAAAATCTTCAGAACCAGCTATTCTGCCGACACAAACGTGCTGGAACAGGAAAATGCATGGGAGCGCTGACCGAAAAATGGGTTTACAGGCAAAAGAACGCAGAGCCAAGATAACAATACTGCCTTGCTCTTTTAGAGTCTCTCGGTTGTTTTCCACTCTTTTTGGCGACATTTGAGTCATGGGTCCGCAAAAAATCTGTAAAACCCGGTTTAGAACGGTGACAGATCGGTTAAGCTGATGATAGGACCTGTTCTCTGGCTGTGGAGCATTCGGGAGCGATTTAAATTCCGCTATGCGAGAATAAGTTTACATAAAACTTGGCGCAGAAGCAAACGGACCCCTGGACCGGCAGAAAATTATGCCAAGTTCGTCTTTGTGTTCCAAAAGGGTCTGATGCCTTGCGACTTCAAGGGCTCAAGAAAGCACAGGGACACAAAAATAATTGGAGCTAATGATAGGCTGCTCGATTGGTAAACGATTACGCTACAGAATTCAGCCAATGTCTCATACTCATAAGAGGTCTTACAAGAAGAATTTCCTTGCGTACATCGGAGTCGGCGCTGCCTAAAACAGTAAACCCAAATGAGACGGTCCCTGTAAATGAAGGTTATTGCCCGTAGCCTCTCCCCTTTCCTTAAATAAATGTCAGTCGAATAACTGGCTTGCGTTTCCACGAAAGCCGCTGACAGATTAAAAAGCAAAAGCAAATATCATGTCGAAAAAAGGCAATATCAAGGCCAAGCCAATTGTTTATTTCAATGGCTCGATTCTATAATATGCGCAAGATATCCCAAAAATCAACTAATTTCCTTTTTTGCTCCTATACGCTCCTAAGCCCTTTGAAGTTGCAAGACTTTAGAACCTTTTGAAAACAAAGTCGAACTGAGACAAAATAAATACTGAACGGAGAAAATGCAGCCCGCTCATTTTCGCAACTGCTGCGATCTTCCCCTCGTATTTCCATGGAGGTATAAAGGCGCGGGAAAGCAACGTGAAGATAGAAAAAGAAACCCGAAGGAGCGCCCAGATCAGGTACCCCTTCGGGATATTCGAATTCCCTGTTCAGTTTACAGCAGCCCTCGCAGATCCAGATAATCCAGCAGAAAACTGGTGCGGACGGCACCGATGCTTGCGTTCAACCGACGAGCCAGCTCCAGCATGGCCTCCTGAGTCCCCGGCAACAGATACACATTCATCCGATTGGAGCTGAGATTGACGGCGTGATTTTTGGTCAGGGTGTAGATCTCAGCCATTTCATGAAGCTCATAGTCCGCAGGCAGGTCTGCCAGGGTCTCCTCCATGATCACCGTCAGCATTTTCGGGACGGAGTACCGGTTTTCCGCAGCCAACTGCTGCAGCCGGTCCATCAGACCGATATTTACCCGCATTTTCACGGGGACACGCTGCTCCGGGCCTTTTGGACGGGCCATTACTGTCCGTTCCGCAGGAGACCGGCCAGCTCCGCGGCCTCCTTGGCCAGTTTATCCAGACTTTCGACAATGGAACCGTCCCCATCGGCAGCGTCCATTTTCCGCAGAGAATTCAGCCGCCGCTTGCTGGAGGTGATTTTAGAGAGGTCAAACGTGACCTTCTCATACTTTCGGATCAGCGTGGCCTTTTGGGTGCGGACCGCCACATCTCCGGCGGGCTTGGCGTGAACCGGCGGAATAATGGCTTCTTCCAGCCGGGCCAGCTCCGCTTCCCGGCCGTTGGTCATGCGGGCGGCCTGAGCGGCCCGGTCCGTGATCCGGGTGACATAGGTATGCTCCAGAGCCTTGTCCCCATTGGACATCTGAATGGCCTTATTGATGGCATTTACATAGAGAACCTGCTCGCTGGGTTCCAGCGGGCAGAGCGACAGGGCCTGTGCGTGAGAAATGGTGCCATTTTGGAAGAATTCCTTCACATCGTCGATCAAAGATTTGTCAAACTGGGTGTAACGCTGGACCGTGGAGTCCGTCATCTGGGTACGGGACTTGAAATATGCCTCGGCAGCCCGGCGATCTACCTGAAATTTTGCCTGCAAATTGTCCAAATACCGGGAAATGCATGCCTGAATGGTCTTTGCATCACCGGAAAGGCCGCGAACCATGATATTTGCCTCGTCCAGAATGATCAGCTCAGACAACTCATCCAGTCCGGTGTAGGTTTGGGCCTGCACCCGATCCCATTTATGGGCCTTCTGGCCGGTGGGATCGCTTTCCTGCTCCCGTTTTTTGCAGCAAACGCAGGGCTTTCACCCGCCGTTCACCGGAAAGCAGCATAAATGTGCCATCCTCCCGCTGACTGACCACGATGTTGTGCAGCAGGCCGTTGCGCTCGATGGCATCCGCAAGCTGCTGGATGCTCTCATCATCATCGTTGCAGGACCAGAGGTTATGGGGGTTAAATTCAATGTTTCGCAGGAGAATCCGGGTCAATTCTGTGCCTTCGTTCTGGAAGGACATGGCGATCTCCGTTTTTGCCAGATGATTTTTGGTAGATAATTCCTGGGAACCCTGGGGAATTTGGCTTTTCAGCTTATCAAGCTTACCCATTATTCGTCAGCCTCCTTTTTTGCCAGACGCTGTTTGATCTCGTTCCAGAGCTGCATGTAGTCCACGGAGGGATTGGATTTTTTGGGTAGCGTACCACTGGTACGGCGGCAATAGTGCTCTCCGGCACGGCGCTGCCCTTGCGGATGCCGGTTTTGAAGAGAACAGAGGCGTATTCCGGATTTTCCTCAAACATCTGGCGCACCAGATTGACGGCAGCCGTCCGCTCCACCTGGGTCAAAACCACGCCTAAAATGTCGATTTTGACATCTTCCCGGGTTTCCAGATCCAAAATCATGGCCAAAGTGGTCTCAAACCCTCCAAAGAGAAGTTGTCGCACCGGACAGGGATCAAAACCTCGTCAGCGCAGAACAGGGCGCTCATGGTGAGGTTGTCCCGGGCGGAGGGGTGTCAATGACGATGTAATCATAATCATTGTTGATATTGGCCAGACAATGGATCAGGAAGGTGTAGTTCTTCATCTTATACTCGTCCGCCAGCAGATCCAGCTGGTGAACGGCACGAGGCGTCTGAGCAGTGCTGGGGATGATGGAGACGCCCTCAACATTGGTAGGGTGGATGTAGGGCGTCAGATCCATCCCGCCAAGATCGAAGTTCATGAACATGTTCACCAGACCGTGACCCTTGTAGAAGTTCTCGGCCTTCTTGTGCTGGGTCAGCATGTAGTGGTGTTGGCCTGCTGGTCCATATCCACCACCAGGACCTGCTTTCCCTCAGCGGCCATCAGAGCCGCCAGATTGACGACTGTGGTTGTTTTGCCGGTACCGCCCTTTTCGATGGCGGTTGTCAGGATCAGAGACATAAAACCCCTCCGTTTTGCGTGTTTTGGGAGATTTACCCCGGTTTTGCAGTATTTTTTACGTTTTCATTATAGCTTGCTTTTCATATAATTGTCAATATAAAGCCGTACATTTCTTGGCTATTTTCCAAAAGAAACTCAAATGACACGGACCCTGTAAATGAGCCGACACCAGAACAAACCCACTTGACACGGTCCCTATAAATGACAGTCAGGAGCAGCAAACCCAAACGAGACGGTCCCTGTAAATCCGCCTGATCCCGCAGCGGAATGAGGGACAGCCTCATCATACCACCTGCCACCCGGTATTTTTTGTCGGAGGCTGACGGTTGGGCTTTCAGCAGAGAAGGGAGGTCTCAGAACAATACGTTAAAAAATTAACGAGCAAAGGTAAGGTCGATCACGCTGCCCCGCACACGCCTGTTTCCCTCGGAAACAAATCGTGGCAACCGCAGCCACTTTGTTGTATACTATACAAAACCAGCAGGGAAGGAGGGGAGCGCCATGCTTACCGAACAGCTGACCGCCGACGCAGCAGCGCTGCATCAGGCTATCCTGCGCCACGGCGGCGAGGTCTCCCCGTTCTTCTGCGGAAAAGAGTTGGGCTGGGAGCACCGCCGCATCGCTCGGGCCATGGAGGAGCTGGTGGCCGCTGGGATCATAGACCCAGCAGCCGCCGTCCTGCCAAAGCCTCTGAAACAGCGCAAAACCTACGATTTTCCGGAAATTCAGGCTATTTTTAGCGGACTTTCCGGCCTTTGCCCGGGCCGTACACGCAGTGGAACACGCCGCAGGCCGCCGCCTGCCCACGGCGGATCTCAGCGCCCTGACGGGCTGTGTTCGACTTCCACGGCCTCTCTCCGGAGGCGCTGGAGCTGCTGACGGCCCAGTGCTGCGACGAAGCCATCCTCCGGGGCGAGGAGCGCCCCACGGCCCGTCGCATCGAAAAGCTGGGTCTGAATGGGCGCGTCTGGGCGTCCCGCTCCCAGGCCGACGCCGTGACGCCGCGCCCCCGGCTGACCATGTCTCTGGTCACTGTCTCTGCTGGCGCCAAGGACTTCACCGACAACAGCAAGATCGAGTACGCTGAAGCTGTCGACGTGGTGTCCGCTGCGAAGGTCATCGACGGCTATGCCGACGGTTCCTTCAATCCCTCGGCCACTCTGACCCGTGGCGCTGCTGCCAAGATCATCTGCAACCTGATCCTGGGCCCCACCACCGCAGAGGCTCTGGTGGCTAACGCCGCTCCCTACAAGCGACGTTCCCACCAACCACACCTTCGCAGGCTACATTGCCTACTGCGCCAAGACCGGCATCATCTCCGGTTATGCCGACGGCACCTTCAAGTCCCGCCAATACTCTGACTGGCTATGCTTCATGAAGATGCTGGGCAAGGTCGTGGGCCACGCCTACTTCACCGACGGCACCACCGATGACATCACCGTGAAGGAACTGCTGGACAGCTCCAATAAGGGTGATATCATGGGCAAAGCAGATGGCGATGGGAAGTATACCGACAACGCCGGTTGGTACACCTTCAGCAAGAACAGCGCCGGCGAGTACAGCCTGTATCTGGTTGAGGGCAAGTATCTCGACAGCAAGACTCAGAATCCTCTGGAGACCACCTATAACTACTCTGGCGACGACAAGGATGTCACTGAAAACGGCAAGGTGTCCTTCCTGTTCAACGAAAAAAGATAATAAAAAGGCTCCTGTCTACGCCAACAATGACACCATCATGATCGTTGATGACGGCGATGATGTCACCGCTTACACCGGCGTGAAGAACCTGCCCGACATCACCCTGACCTCTGCTAAATCTAAGGCCACTGTTGTCACTCTGTGCAAGGATAATGGCTATGCTTACTATGTTTCATCGCCATCGATGGCTCCGCCAGCATCAGCGGCAACTCCAACGAGACCCTGACCTACTTCGTCAAGTATGACGGCAAGTTCAAGGGCGCTGACAATGACATCTACTACACCTACAAGGCTCTGGACGCTAACGGCGAGGAGACCACCGTCAAGGCTGACGCCCCCCTGAAGGGCTTTAATGGCACCAAGGGCCATAAGGACATCTACGATGTCTGGTACAAGCTCCGCACCAACAGCGACGAGGAGATCACCAGCGCTGAGGCGGTTTCTGATAACGCTGGTAAAGGCACCAAGTACATTGCTGGTAGCGTTGCTACCGTGCTGTCCACCACTGCCGGTGCTCTGAATCTGAACGGCACTTATTACACCACGGCTGACGATGCCAAGATCACTCTGGTTGTCCTGCAGACCTCCAGCGGCCTGAACAAGGATAAGGAAGCCTCTTACGAGGTCACCACCGGCCTGACCGCCAAATCCCTGAGCGATACCCTGAAGGACTACAAGGTGAAGTACAACTACGCCGGTAAGGTCACCGATACCGATGGTTCCCTCATTGAGGAACTGTTCGTCACCGTGACCGAGGCTGAGTACAATGGCAGCAAGAAGGATCCTACTCCTCCAAGACCGACTACACTTTCGATTCTGTCTCTGCCGAGCTGCAGGCCGACAGCACCGTAAAGGTGTCCACTTCTATCCAGAAGTTTGTGAAGGGAGAACTGGGATACCACCAGCAACTGCGTTTGTGACCTTTGTTGTTACCAACAAGACCACTGGTCAGTCTGCTACCTTTACTAAGGCACCCGTGACCAACGGTTGCCTAAACAATGTGGCGATTCCCAGCCTGACTGTCACCGGTGCTGGCAACTACACCGTTGATGTGACCCTGTCCTTTAATGGCACTAGTGCCAATGATAAGGATGTCACCTACACTGTTGGTGGTTCTGCCAACTTCAGCAAGTTCTAATCGGAGATCTTCTTAGATTTCTTGATTAAACCCCGCGCCTATGGCGCGGGTTTTTTACAGGTGTCCGTATAAAGTCAGTCTGCTTCCGGCATTTATTATTTCCTCTGAATTTCCGTAAGTAACAAGGTGAAGGTTTGCCAGGTCACAGAATCTAATGTTGGTGGATCCCAGATGAGTTGGATTTCCATATCCCTGAAAAACAGCGGCAATAGCAGTTTCAGGCGTGTGGCGAGGCCAGAAGGTCAAAAAACTGCGGGCCGAATGAGTTGGAACCAGAAACGATTTTGCAAGAAGTGCTGTTGAGACGAAGAAAAAAAGGTGCCGGTGCCCTGAAGTTCGATTTTGCAGCGAACCTGCTCATATTGGCCCCAGTTCACATCCGAGAGGTCCAAAGAAAATATAGCGTTATCATTTGGAAGGGTAACGCTTTTCAGTTCGGTCCATGTTGTGTTGTTCGCCAATCCGTGTCCGCTGCCTCCCGCGCGGCCGTCTCCGCCGCCACGGCCTCGGCGTTGCCTTTCAGCGCCGTGTCGATCTTGTCCCAGTTGTCATTGAATTCCTCCACCAGAATGGGTCCGTCCCCGCCCAGCGGGACAGCCGGTAGTTGGTGTCTGTTGGCTTGCCATACGTTTAACCCTATCCTTTCTCAGAATGTTATTGTTGCATAACAAAGTAAATTATCTACACACCCTTCTGGAAAAAGTTCTTGTTGTTGTCGAAAACAGCCTTCCCGTTCCCCTAAAAGTAGTGCGGATTCGGCAAAATTAGAACCGCCTTACCGCCCTGACGGCCCTCCGGAGACCTGTTATCATGACCCTGAGAACAACACCGGGAGGGGTCTATGATTTTTCAGAAATCCGCCTGCATTGAGACACTGTACACAGAGCTGCCCTTTTTTAGAGCGGTTTTGCGCCGCCAAAGCCGACGGCTTCGATTTTGTAGAATTCTGGAGCTAGACCGACAAGGATCTCGCCGCCGTGCGAGCCGCTGCGGACGCTGCGGGGGTCGGCATTTCCGGCTTCAACGGCGACGCGGAGCTGTCCCTTTCATCGACCCTGCCCAGAAAACGGCTTACAGGGCCTTTCTGCGGCGTTCTCTGACGCCGCTATGGGAATAGGGGCAAGGTCCGTCACGGTCCACTCAAACGGTCTGGGGGAGGGAGGAAGGGTCCTTTGCCCCTATGACAACCTCAGCGACGCCGTGAAGCTCTGCACCATGTTCGACACGCTGAAGATCGCGGCGGAATGGGCGGAAAACTTGCGGCGTCCGGATCAATTTGGAGCCGCTGAACGTCACCACGGACCATCCCGGCAATTTCCTCCGCCATACCCGCACGGCCGCCGGAGCTGACCCGGCTCATCGGCTCCCCGTATTTGAAGGTGCTGTACGATGTGTACCACATGCAGCTCAACGAGGCGCAGCCTGTGCGACCATATCCGCGCCTACGCCGACCAGTTCGGCCACATCCATGTGGCGGACGCGCCGGGCCGTCACGAGCCGGGCACCGGGGAGATCCGCTACCCGGCGGTGTTCGCCGCCTTGGAGCAGGCGGGCTACCGGGGCCTCATCGGCTACGAGCTGTTCCCCAAAACCGACACGAAAACCGCTGTCCGGGCCATCATGGCGGACTGACCGCCTATTGCAGAAAAAACCTCTCGGAAGTCATTCCGAGAGGTTTTTTGTGGAAAGGAGAGGCCGTTCTCTCCTAAACAGATGGTAAGAATGCAGGGAAACCGCTGCTGCGCAAGCGTTTGCTTTAGTATGACCGAAAATGTTGAAAATGTTGACAAGCTTTGTTTATTTCCTATGAATCGGAAAAAGGAATAGTCAAAACGCAAAAAGGCACAAGCAAAAAAGCGAGGAAAAGTAGCAGATTGCACAGCTTATTCGGCAAACCTATGGGGAAAAACTGACCAGCGTGACGGAATTTGTTGACAAATTTGAGCAAAAATTTAAAGTGCTATTAAACCCGATAAAAGGGTAAATGATGATGGAGGTACGTTATGAAAGATTTTTTCTCCTGCTGACGCTGACGATGGTCCTGTTCTGGCCGCCTCGGCGGGTAACAGCTCTACCCCAGCACTCCCGGCGAGGACGGCACCCAATCCGATGCCGCCAATTCCTGATACCATTAAGATCGGATATGTTTCCGACCTGACCGGCGCCACCGCCCCCTGTGGGGCACCGCCGGACAGTACGGCGCCGAGCTGGCCATCAAGCAGGTCAACGAGAACGGCGGCGTCCTCGACGGCAAGATGCTTGAGCTGGTCCCCATGGACGGTAAGGGCGAGCCTGCCGACTCTGTTTCCGCCTTTAAGAACCTGGTTGAGGTACATAACATCGTGGCCGAGATCGGCACGAACTTCTCCTCCTGCAACATCCCCATGGCCTCTGTCGCTGACGAGGTGAAGGTGCCCATCATCGGCACTGCCGCTTCCAACGAGCTGGTCACCGTGGATGAAAAACGGCAAGCTGCACCCCTATTCCTTCCGTATGTGCTTCATCGACTTACCTCGGCACCGTCATCGGCAACTATGCCTATGACACGCTGTCCCGGAACGCTGCTCTGTTCACCGTGGCCGGCAAACACCAACTCCGAGTCTGTTGGTCAGTTCCTGCGTGATGCCTTCACTAAGGGCGGCACCATGGCTGACGTGAGCAGTGCCAGGATGGCGACGTGGGACTTCCGTGCACAGCTGGCCAACATCGGCGCCAAGAACCCCGACATCGTGTTTGTGATCATGAACGACTATGCTAAGAACGCCACCTTTGCAAAGCAGGCCCGCGAGATGGGCACGACTGCATGCTGATGGGTCATGACGGTTGGGACTCCGCCCAGCTGGCCGGTGAGGCTGAGGGTGCCTGGAGAACTGCCTGTATGTCTCCCGTATCGGCTTCAGCACTCCCGAGGCCAGGCCTTCGGCGAGGAGGTTGCCAAGGCTTATAACATCACCATGGAGGGCGAGTGCCTGTTCGGTCATGACGGTGTTATGTGGCTGGTGGATGCCATCAACCGCGCAGGCTCTGCCGATCCTCAGGCCATCCGTGACGCGCTGGAGCAGACCGACGTGTTCGAGGGCCTGATCGGTACGCTGGTCATGGACCCCGCTACCCACAACCCGTCCATGGCTTGCGCCGTGTATGAGTGCCATGGTGACTCCTTTGACTTCAAGGAGATCATCGAGGCTCAATGTCCGCCGCAGGGGAAGGAGATTCTCCTTCCCCCTGCGTTTTTTTAAACCTTTCCTTTACTGCGACTTTAGGGTGATAAATTATGTTCTTACAACAGTTGGTGACGGGCATCTCTGTTGGCGGCATCTATGCGCTGCTGGCAACGGGCTATTCCCTGATTTATAGTCTGCTGGACTTCTCAAACTGGGCCCACGGCGAATTTGCCATGGTCAGCGCCTACATCGCTATCGTTCTGTCCAGCTTTATGGGAATGCCCTTTGTTCTCGCCGCCATTGGCGGCATGGCAGGCGGTGCGCTGGTGAGTTTTCTCTGCGAACGCTTCGCATATCGCCGCATCCGCCGCAACGGCGCTCCCAATATGTTCCTGATGATCGCCGCCATGGGACTTTCCAACGTGTTTCAGCAGGCGGCCAACCTGATTTTCTCCGGTCAGTACCGGTCCTACCCCTTCAAGCTGCCGGTTTCCACGATCAAGGGGCATCCGCTTACATCGGCGTTTTGGATCTGGTGATCTGGCTATTACCGCCGTGATCATCCATTTTGGTGTATCTCATCAATAAGACACAATTCGGACTTAATGTCCCGCAATCGCCTGCAACGCCCACGCAGCCAAGGTCCTTGGCGTCAAGGTGGACCGCTGCATCGCTACGGTGTTCGTTCTGGCTGGCGCTCTGGCCGGCGTGGCTGGCGTTTTGTACGGAATGAAATATAATGTGTTCCCCCCACAATGGGCAACGTGGGCCTCAAGGCATTTATCGCCTCTGTTATCGGCGGTCTGGGCAGCGTTCCCGGTGCCATTGTGGGAGCGATTATTCTGGGCGTGATCGAAACGTTCGTCTCCGCGTTTATCAGCTCCAGCCTGC
>VOFB01001819.1_pt1 | contig 32247 bp, 57 predicted proteins | sample 5384141 | NCBI WGS metagenome assembly VOFB01 (sample SAMN12384721, study PRJNA508395) | human gut metagenome | isolation source: healthy gut A | host: Homo sapiens | reverse complement strand
CACCAAGTCCGGTTTCTTCACGAACTTCCCGAAGCAGACAATCCTCAGGACTTTTCCTTGTCTTCAAATTTGCCGCCCACGCCAATCCATTTATCTTTATTAATATCATGCTCTTTTTGACACGATGCAGCATCAGATGATTGATTGCCTTTTTCATATAACATATGTTGTTAAAAGCATTCGTTTCATATCTCTATCCATTCCTTTCGATCATTCACTTCATTTGTTTTGTCCATTCACAGCTGTCATTTATCAGATTTATCATACCATTTAACAAAAAAGTGTACTTTCAAACGAAAGAAAAACATTTCTCTTCATTAATGAAAGTACACTTTTATCTTCATTTTAAAACACACTCAGATTCCATGTAAAAACACCATGGAATTCCCACTACATGCGTTCTACAATACAGCATTATCGAATATGACAGGCCACAAAATGCCCCGGTGTCCGCTCAACAAACGGCGGTTCCATCTGACCGCACTCCGGTTTGGCATACGGACATCTTGGGAAACGACACCCGCCTGGGACATCCATCGGACTTGGCAGATCGCCTTTGATAATCTTGCGCTTGGAACTTCTTGCAAGCTTCGGGTCTGCTACAGGAATGGCTGAAAGCAGTGCTATATGGATGAAACGGACGGTCATATAATTCATCACTCTCGGCGATCTCTACGATCTTTCCCAGATACATAACCCCGATGACGTGTAGAAATATGTCGAACCATTGATAAATCATGGGCTACAAACAGATAAGTCAGGCCCAGTTCTTCCTGAAGATCTTCCAGCATATTGACAACCTGTGCCTGAATGGACACATCCAGCGCTGAAAATCGGTTCATCACAGAGCAAAAACTCCGGTTTCACTGCCAAAGCGGGGCAATTCCGATTCTCTGACGCTGACCGCCGGAAAATTCATAGGCATATTTATACATATCATCCGCTTTCATACCAACCTTCTTCAGCAGCTCTACGATCTGTTCATCAATATCGCTTTTGATACGTTGGTATAAAGGACATCGGTTCACGGATAATCTCCTCCACATTGCAGATGCGGATCCAGAGCTGAATACGGATCCTGGAAAATAATCTGCATGCGCTTATGATAAGGCTGCAGTTTGGCGCCTTCAAGCTTTGTGATATCTTCGCCGTCAAAAAATAATCTGTCCGCCTGTCGGCTCATACATACGGATCAATGTTCTGCCCAGCGTCGATTTTTGCCGCAGCCGACTCGCCCACAAGACCGAATGTCTCACCTTTTCTGGATCTGGAATGTAATAACCGTCTACCGCCTTGACTGCCTGCTTCTTACGGGCCAAAGAAATTTGATCTGCTTCTGCCCTCAACAGGATATTATTCTGTTCTGCCATCGGCTTTCCTCCTTTACCATTGCATTTAATTCTTCTCCGTAAATACACATGGCACGCTGTGTCTTGGTATACTGACGATACGCCGGTATCTCGGATTCGCACTTCTCACAAGCGTACCTTACAGCGTTCCGCAAACGGACATCCCGCCGGCGGATTCGTCAATGAAGGGGCCATACCCGGAATAGCTTCCAATCGTTCCTTCACCCCTGTTGTCGGCTGAGGAATCGCATGCAGCAATGCTCTGTATACGGATGCTTCGGTGCATAGAAAATTTCGTCCGTCAATCCTTCTTCCATGATTAAGCCGCCGTACATAACAAATACGGTTGCTGAGGCTGGCCACCACACCCAGGTCATGGGTACGAGCACAACGCTCATCTTTTCTTCGTCTCTAACTGTTTTTAATAATTCAAAATCTGTGCCTGAATGGTCACATCCAGCGCCGTTGTCGGTTCATCCGCAATCAGCAGCTTCGGTTTGCAGCACAATGCCATGGCAATCAGTACACGCTGACGCATGCCCCTGAAAATTCATGGGGATACTGTCCAGACGCTTCTCAGGGAAGGAATACCGACTTTGCGGAGGGCCTCAATAGCTTCCTCGCGTGCCTGTTTCTTGTTCAGCTTGCGGTAACGCATCAGCACTTCTGTCAGATGAGCACCGATCTTCTTCAGCAGGTTAAGCGCTGTCATCGGATCCTGGAAAATCATGGCAAATTCTTTTGCCTCGCATTTTTTCTTCGCTCGTCTGCAGAAAACTCCAGCAGATTGCTTCCCATATAAACCAGACTGTCTGCTGTTGTCTGAGCATTCTCGGAAGCAGTCCCATAATGGATTTCATCAGGACACTCTTGCCGCTTCCGGATTCACCTACCACAGCAAGGATATCTCCGTCATCCACATGGATGCTGGCTCCGCGCACAGCCAACCTTTGTCTTGTGGATCATAAAGGTGGTCTTCAGATTATCCACGGTCAGAAGACGCTCACCTGTCTGTGTCATCTTATTCTCGTCCATCCTCAAACCTCCTAATCTTTCTCACCGGACATTACTCTCGGTTCCACAAAAATACGGAGGAGATTGCCCAGTTTATTAAATGCAAAAATTGTCAGCACAATCAGAAGACCCGGAAGAATTATATAAATCGCATTCTGCATATAGCTCTGGGCATTCTGAAGAAGACTTCCCCATGAAGACATCGGCTGCTGGATACCAAGGCCCAGGAAACTCAAGGAAGACTCTGTCATGATCGCATTGGCAATGCCTGTGGATGCCGCAATTTGTCGGAAGCACGGAAGGAATAATATGCTTCAAAATGATTACATATCCCGGAATGCCGACAAATTTGGCATACATGACATATTCACGTTCTTTCAGAGACATGTCTCCTCGCACCAGGCAGGCAATTTCCATCCACGTAAAGAAACCGATAACAATGATAATGGATTTAAGACCACGCTTCAGGAAAAGACTAATAACTGTAACAAGTACCATCCATGGAATGGATGACATGATATCCACGATACGCATCAGGATACTGTCGATCCATCCGCCGCAATAACCGGAAACCGTACCCACTAATACGCCGACACAGACACAGGTTATCATGGCAAGAAAACCTACTAACAATGATACACGACCGCCATAGATTACTCGCGACAAATAGTCACGGCCGATATCATCGGTACCGAACCAATGCTCCGGAGAAGGCGGCTGAAACATATTGCGCACATCGGTGGTATTCGGGTCCAAGGGCAGGATTGGTGCCAGAAGTGCCAGCGCGATAATAATCACAAGGAATACAAGGGAGGCAATTGCCAGCTTGTCATGCTTTAATGCACTTAAAACATTTTCAATTCTTCTTTTCTGATCACTTTTATTCTTCGCCATCACTATCAACCCAAATCCTTAATTCTCGGGTCCGTCAAACAATACAGGATATCTGACAGCAGGTTGCCCAGGATAACCAATGTTGAAGACAACACAGAATGACCATAACAATCGGATAATCCATACCCTGAATCGCTTTTACGAAATACGGACCAACACCCGGCCATCCGAAAATTGTCTCTGTAATGATCGCACCTGTTACAAGCATCGGCAATGCCATGCCGAGTTTTGTAATGATCGGCAGAAGAACATTCTTGCAGACATGCTTAAACATAATCTCTGCCTTTGACGCACCAAAAGCCTGCTGTACCATGACATAATCTTCAGAATACTGCGTAATCGTTGAGGAACGCACATAACGTGTCGCATCCGGCAGAAAGCTTAAGAAAAAGCGCAATAAACGGCATCAGAAAATGCCTCAGATAATCAATCATGGAATTCTCCTGGCCAATGGTATGCATACCCACAATAGGAAGCACATTCAGCTTGTAGCCCAGGAAATATATTAAAAGCATCGATACCCAGAAAGTAGGCAGTGCGATACCAATGGCGCAGATACCGTCAATAAGTTTGTCTACCCATTTATTCTTATGAGAACCGGCGATCAGCCCCAGCACACCAAGCCAGTGCATAGGCCAGCAGATAAGCCGGAAGGATCAATTTGATCGTATTCGAATACGGATTGCAAGATCCGCTGAAATGCTCTGATGGGTAACGATGGAATAACCGAAATTGCCGTTGATCAGGCCATCGAGCCATCGGATATACTGAATATATACCGGCTGATCATATCCATATTTTTGCCTTGATCAATGCGACCGTCTCCGGTGACATATTCGGCGTCGTCATTGCGTCGATCGCATCATAAGGTGCCAGATTCATCAAAGCAAAACATATAACCGTAATGATCAGAACCATAGAATGGCTGCCAGTATTCTTTTAATGATGTACTTTGCCATATCATTTTACTCCTTGTCGTAAATATACGAAATTTACTTTGCTATATAATAAGCGGCTGCAAAATCAGTCCTGCAGCCGCCCAATATGCGCTTCACACCAATCAATCCAAAGCAGACATAAAGAAAATCCTTTCCATCCGCCTAAGGTGCTTATTCGCTGAGTGTCAGTTTAGATGTATCCTCAAATGTGTAAACAGGTACAAGCTTGGCATCTTCAACACCGCCGACACGTTTGTTGACAACAAGGATACGCTTGTTGGAAACTAATGGATAGAAGCAGGCTTCATCCTGAAGTGTCTGCTGAAGTTTCTCATAGATGGCTTTACGCTCTGCTTCATCAGATGTTTCACGACCCTGTTTGAACAGATCATCGATTTCTGTGAAATCATAGTGCATATAGTTATAACCACCATCTGTACCAAACATAGGATAGAATGTATCCAGATCAATACCCATAATATAACCATTCAGGTACATCTGAATTGTTGTGTCTTCCCTTTACAAGCTGATCGATCATGGCTGTACTGTCCATACCGTTTAATGAACATGTAATACCAACTGCAGCCAACTGTTCCTGAATCATGGCAGCCTGTGTTGCCTGTGCAGAATCAGAACCACTGTAAGTCAGTTCAACCTTCAGACCTTCTGCGCCAGCTTCTTTCAGAAGTGCTTTTGGCTTTCTCAATATCCTGATCATACTTCTCAACATTGTCTGTATAGAATTCACTTGTAGGTGGCAGAAAGCTTGTCGGAATATCATAATACTCATCGCTCAGGAAAACAGCATCATCAATATCCTTTGTATTCAATGCGTAGAAGATGGCCTGACGTACCTTCTGATCCGGAATCTGCTTCACATTGATGGCCATGTAACTCAACACGACCTTCGCTGTAAGCGTAAGTTGTCAGGTTGATCGCTTCGAATTCATCTGACCGATTTCTGAAGGTGTTGCCACCACGCATCCACTTCACCGCTCTGAATAGCCATCATCGCTGTGTTGGAATTCTCGATAATTCTGTAAACGATTGTACCAATGCTTGGCTTGCCAAGGAAATATGTGTCATTGGCAGAGAACTTCACATAAGAACCTGCAGAATACTCAGACATCACATATGGGCCTGTACCGACAGGTTTTGTATTGAATTCATTGTTCTCGAAGTCTGTCACATCTTTGTAGATATGCTCAGGCATGATAAAGATGTTGCACAGCATTTCCAGAAGCTGCACTTGCAAAAGGCATTGTGAACTTCACTGTGTAATCATCAATCTTCTCGATCTTTGTTGCGCCCTGATTATAAACAAGCTGTGAATAAGCCCAGCCTGCATTATCCGGATTCTCCATGGCTTCGTAAGTGAAGACAACATCATCTGCTGTAAATGGCTCGCCATCAGACCACTTAACATCATCACGAAGATGGAATGTATACTCTGTGTTGTCATCGGATGTATCAACACCTGTTGCCAGGAACCAGTTGATACCGTCTGCATTGTACATGCAGAGTGGTGAGTAAATCATCTTGATCGTCATCAGGCCAAAACGGTCATTTGTTGTAATAACATTCACGTTGGCACCTCGATCACCGCCGATGGCATACGTAAATGTGTCTGCAGTACCTGTTGTGCCTGTTGCTTCACTTCCGGCTGCTGCTGTTTCACCGGATGCAGATGTATCTGCCACAGGATCCTTTGCCACCGCAGCCTGTCAGAACGCCTGCTGCCATGGTCATTGCCAATGCCATAGCCAGAACCTTTTAAATGTTCCTTTCATAATCTCTCCTCCATTATCATTGAGAAAACTTATAATTATATTCGCCGTTTTAATACTTGATTGAACAGTTGAATAATATTATACCTTAAAACCTTTCTGCCGTAAACAAAAATTTTGGTATATCCGCTATTTTAGCCATTTCCTACTATTTCGATCAGCTTTTATTTTTAATCAACCTTAACCTGATCGATCATAATGTTCAGATCTGCTTGTCTGTATCTTTCATACCGACACGGCCGATATAACCCATACTCTGATAGTACCTTCCACATCCTTCTGAACAATGCCTCCCCAGGCTGGAACCAGTGATGCTTTCTTCAAGAAAAATGCCCCAGGATCGCCGCATCTACCGCAGATGCGATCTTTGCCGCACAGGAAGATTTCGCCCCATCACAGACAATACCGCCGACATTGCCAATCGTATTCACAATCGTTGCGGAAATGTCCTCATAACTGCCGCCGTAAAGATAAGTGATGGCGGCACCGCTTCCGCATGCTGCACTAACAGCGCCGCAGTATGCGGACAGGCTGCCGATATACTTCTTCTGATGGATTGCCACCAGATTATTCACAACCAACGCACGATACAGCTGTTCTTCTGTACAGAATAAAGACTTGGCAAATTCAATAACAGGAAGAGAAACGGTCATACCCTGGTTTCCGCTGCCGGAATTGATGACAACCGGAAGGGAACAGCCGCTCATACGTGCATCGGAACCGGCTGCTGCTCTCGCCTTCGCACGAATCTTTCACATCATCTCCATATACCTGCAGAAGTGTACGGCCGATCTGTGCACCGTAAGGATGCATCAGCCCTTCATCCGCAATGGCCGAGTTCATATCGATCTGTCTCTTTAATACGGCTCTGATATCGTCAATATCCACTGTATTGGCAAACTCAAGAATATCTTTCACATTTAATAAAGACTTATCCACATAATTGCTGGATTCTTCACTGACCGCTGCTTCAAAAAGAATCTTATCATCCTTTACAATTTTTGTAATATAAGTATGTCGGTTGATAATCGTCACTTCCGCATAATGATCATTCTTGCAGACCTTGGCAACAATATAAAGATTCGCCACATCCTCCTGCAGTGTGCATGTACAATATCCTGCCGCCGCCAATTCTCTTGTCTTCTCCACGTCTTCAGGCTTCACGGATTCCAAGACTTCCAGCTCTCTGGATGCATCGCCGCCTACGATACCAAGGATCGGATCGCCACATCAATGCCTCTCTGACCATCAGAATTTGGTACCGTCACCTTGACATTCTTAATGATATTGCCGCTACAGCGCATCTCCACATGATCCGGGAATTCACCCAGAACTTCTCTTGCTTTGGCCGCTGCATAAGCAATGGCGATGGGTTCTGTACAGCCCAGTGCCGGCACCCAGTTCATTCTTCAGTATCTTCACATAATTGTTGTATAGCTTTTTTCCACGTTCATTCTTTCCTCTTTTTTGCCTCATATTACTAATCATATCATTGATATGATTAGTAATCAAGACGTAAACAACAGCATCAGACTTGCAATTGTCTTTATTAATTCACTGTGTTACAATATGATGTAGTAAATTAAAAGGATAAAAAAACTATGGCAAAAACAAAGAAAGTCTCAAAACTCAGATATACAATGCAATTCTCGATCATATTTTTTCCGGAGAATTCAAACCCGGACAGATTTTAAACGAAAAGAACTGGTAGAAAAGTTTGGCTGCAGCAAAGCAAACCGGTCCGTGAAGCGTTGATTGCTCTCTGCAGCGACAATGTTCTGCGCAGTTTTCCCCGATACGGTTATGAAATCATCCGCCTTACCAGTGAAGAAATTGAAGAAATCCAAAAACTACCGTCTGATCCTGAAAACCGGCTATCTGCGCAATTGTTACCAAAATCTCTACCAAACTTCAGCTCAGTGAACTGACCCGCATTGCCGATCGATGTCTTTCACCGGAAAGCACTGTATGGGAGCACTGGGAAGCCAACACAGAGTTTCATCTGACACTTCTCTCCTCTTTTGCCCATAACCGATATGCCAGCGAACAGTTAGCACGCTCCATGGCTATCTTTGAAACGCGCCTATGCCCAGTTTTACTGGCATACATGGAACCAGTCTGTTCCATCTATCGATGTTCAGCACCACTATCCGATCATTGAAAGCCTTGAGAAAAAGACATCGAAAGAGCTATTCAACTGCTGAAAGAAGATCTCAGCGACTTCAAGCTTATACATATATAAAAGGCTGCTGTTTTGATAAAACCCAGTAAAAACAGCAGCCTTTATATATTGTTCTATCGTCCCCACTGATACATCAGAAAGCTGATAACCTCTACAGCAAGTCCCTGAGAATCGAAGCCAAAGCAGCCAATGTATACATCATCTGGAAGCTTGTCATCATTGTCATCAAGAATAAACCGCAATCGGTTCCTGCGTATTCGGTGATGTGAAACAGCGATATTCACTGTTCCCTTCGGATACTTCGCACGCATCTCTCACGGGTAATCATATGTCTGTCTTGTACAGCAATATAAAGCGTTTACCGGCCTTCTGCTCACGATACATCAGGCGATAACACCATACAACATCACATTCTTACCTTCCCGCAGGATGGCAGTAACCATCAACCACCGCTTTTTATCTTTCTTGCCTCGGATATATGAGGTGCCCAAAAAACTGTAACAGATGATCAAAGCACAATAATCAGAATCAGTAATTGGTGGTATTAAATACCATAGAAAACATTTTCTTTTCCCCTTTCATCACAGATGGGGATTATCGCCCGCCACTGCTGCAAATTTTATGTCTCAACACCTGCACCCTGCTAAAAAATGTGTAAGACATCTCCCATCTATTATATCCTGTGGCGAAAAAAGACCGTCAACGGATAATGTCATATTTTTGGCACTTTACTTTGGCATCTCCTCTTCGAGAAGAACCGCTTCTTCTGCTTCTTCTTCCGTTGCTTCCTTTGCCAGTTCCGTCGGTGTCTCATCCTCTGCAGGTCTCTCTCTCCGACAGCAATCAGTATATGTGCAGCTGCAAGCGGAACAAATGCAATATATGCAATCCATGAACATTAAAAGTATAAACAGACCATGCACCCAGACATGCACCACCAAAAAGGAAAGTACTGTAAATGTATAAACAATCGCTTTTCTTAAAATTTTTATCTTTCGTCAGTATACTGTGTCCATCCCAAAAGTGCCTGCTTATAATTATTTGTTGTAAAAATTGAAGCATCTTTTAAATCCGTCTGCCGCCGAATAAACACCCCATTGAAATGAAGCACAGAAAAAAACAGGATAAAGTCCCGGCAATACCGGATCAAGCGGAAGCAATGAAGCCAGTGTCAAAAACGGCCGCATCCACCCAATAATGCCAGTTTTCTCATATTCAGTTCAGTATAATTTGTCAGAAGATACGCCACAACAACACCGCATCCAAAAATAATAAATGCGATCACGCGAAGCAGTACTTTCTGCCATTCCATGGAAAACCAGCTCTGCCGCCATCTCCATTACATTGCCCGTCTGCGCTGAACCAAAATTACCGGCATGCAGCAAAACCGCATACACAACCCATAAAACCGCCCACCAGCGTAAGCAGCCAATGCATCATGACTTCCCATTGATTATCTGTTAATTTTCCCATTGATTGAAACGCCTTTCATTATATATTTCGAAACTCTGTTGTATACAGAAAATCACCGCTAATTTTACCGCTAATTATTTTAAGGCATGCATAGATGTTTTTCAAGGGGAAATTATTATTTTTGCTGTTATTACAATTTCTATATTAGGACGCACTTTTCTATGCAGCGGACAAAACAGGCTTCAAAATAAGCCTGCTATTGCTTATTTGAAGCCTGTCTTATTCAAATCTAGTTATACTTCCGTTATGCTTCTTATCACTGTTCCTGTCATCAACGGATGGATCTCTCTCTACCAATCCCGTGTCAGATCGCCAATGCTTTATCACCGGTACAATGTCCTTGTATAGTAAACTGCATCCGGCAGGTTCGCAGCCAGATCCATAATAACCGGTTCCGGCAGGCACTCACCTGTTCTTTGGGCTAAAGATGAAAACCGCCGATTACAATATCGGCGCAGCCGGACACTGTCCGATAATATTCAGGACACCTTATGTCCGCATCCCATCAAAGGACATTCTTGTTTTTGAATAAGCAAATGCTGTTCATGGACAAAATCATCCCTTGTCTTATCCTTTTTCAGCAGATTTTTATTTGTCTCATAAATCTCGCCCGCAACGTGGGCTGTAAATCTGCAGTTCATCGTCAATAACATAACTGCTGTCCAAATAGTTTTACCTGCGGATGATGTTTTAGATTCTTGATTCAGACCAATATACCCGGCCCCGTCTTTTTAGCCGTATAAATGATCGTTAAATGCCTTCTCCTGCAAATAAATCACAGCATGGTCATTGATTGCCAGAAAGGCATCCAGACCACCGCCATGATCATTGTGTCCATGGGAAATAACAACAGTATCAACCTGAGAAAGAGATGCCCAATGCTTTTGCATTTTGATAAACAGATCCGTCGTTCCCACATCGAACAGCAGCTTATGTTTCTCCCCTGCATAAATACTGAGCCTGTGCTCTGCCCCCAGCTTCACACTTCTGTTGTACCTCCACCAATGTTAAGCAAACTTCATGATAAATACCCCCATCCATTTATATGATCCATGTTTAAAATCTCAACAGACTTTGCCTGTTAGACACAAACAGCCTGACATCGCAATTGCAAATATCAGAAGCTGTCCACTGCTTAATCATAGTATATCACACTTTATTTAAAAATGTCATATGCCATTTACTTTTCAGTTACCTTTATTTAGCTGAGTGCTTTTAATCCGTACGGAGTGCTGTTACAGGGTCACTTTGAAGCCTTTATTAGCTGGAATCAGCCCTCCCAGAAAGTGTCAGTACAACACTTAATGCAATCAGTACAAAGGCAGCTCCGATTGGCAATGCTGCATTGACATCCGCATTACCGGATACAGTATGAATAATATAATTCGTCGGAAAGATCGCAATGATGGTTATGGCAATACCGATCACACCTGCCAGCAGACCAATGATGAAGGTTTCAGCATTAAAGACAGCACCGATTTACATTTCTTTGCTGGCACCGATCGCACGCAAAATACCAATCTCCTTACGTCTCTCCAATACACTTATATAATAATAACGCCGATCATGATCGATGAAACTACCAGTGAAATCGCCACAAATGCAATCAATACATAGGAAATCATATTCACTATAGAAGTAACAGATGACATCATTACACCTACCAAATCTGTATAAGAAATAACTTTATCATCCTGACCGCTGTTCGTCCTTATCATCGTTGTAGTCCTGAAGAATCTGATCAACAACCTGTTTGCTGTCAAAATCCACCGGATAGATAGAAATTGTCTGCGATCTGTCTCATCTGCATATCCCATCTTATTCAAATTATCTTCATAAGAAGCACTTGCCCTTTGTCATTAGGGAGGTCATCAATTCCTGAAGATCCTCTTCCGACATATTCATCTGAATGGCTTTGGCAAAGCATCCGGGGCAATGGAAAAGATATTCTGCATATTGTCCATCATCGATGTCATGGCAGACCCCATAGACTTCTGCAGGCTGGAACTGATCTGACCCATCACTTTACCCATGGCGCTGCTGATCTGATCTGTCAATTCATCTGAAAAATCGCCCATAACATCAGCCATCTTCTTCTGAAGATTTGCCTGCAGTGTTTCGTATCAACAATCTGTCCCGCATAATGAAGAAGCACCTTCTGTCCACTGTCAGAAGAAACATACTTCAGAAAAGCGTCCAGAATCTTGTCCGGCTGTGCCAGATTATTTTCTTCGCATAATCTTCATAGCCATTTGCCAGATCTGTCATAATTTCCTTCAGCTGATCATCTGTAATCTCTACGGATGACAGCTTATCTTTCAGACTGACTAACTCTTCCGAGAGAATACGATCCACCGCATCTGTTTCCAGATAGGCTCTGAAATTGGTTTCAAAATCATTTCTTCGGATCTTCCTGCTTGGAGGCAAATTCCTGATAATCCTCCATGACACGCATCATAAAGTCTTTCAGCAAATCCTTTGTCAGCACTTCGTCCAGTTCAGGTCGAGGATTTCTTTCAGCTTTTTGATAAATAAGCAATTGTATCGTCAGATGTCAGAAACTGCTTCAGACCATCCGTCAGTCCTGTAATATCTGTTTCCGGGTTATCACCACAGATTTCTTATAACCATCCAAAAGGGTATTAAATAATTCTGCCAACGAATTCTGTGTCAGATTCACCGATACGCCCTTTCAGAATATCCTGAAAATCTTTCTCCGAAAAGATGGCATAGCATCTGCCAACGCATCTCCGTCTACCAAATCACTTAAATCCACATCACTGAAGTCCATATCCGAAAATATCGACGAGTCCATATTCATCTTTGATGTATCCACTTTAAAAAAGCATTCTTGAAGGCTTCCTCATCCACCTTAAAGAAGTCTTCCATATTTAAACCGTTTTCGTCATCCGGATCATCAAAGGCTTTGCCATTAAAAACATTCTTTTTCTTATTCTTAATCTGTTCTTTTTACAATCTTGCTTTTGGAAGCTTCCTCAATCACATGATTCACCAGTGATGCCGGATAACTGACACCCGCAGTCAGCATGGTAATATCTTCGCCGTCTTTTGGCTGTACAACGCCAACCACCTCCAAATCTTCTCCATCTTTGACCAAATTTTTTCAATATATTTATCGTTATCTGATTTATCCTTCCACACTGAAAACTCATTATCATACACATAATAATCACTGGCATTGACCAATTTCAGTTTAATACCAAGAAAATCATCATAATCAAAAGTTTCAAGCTTATCACTGGTCTCTACTGTCTTGTCATCCGCAACAACAGCATCCAGAATCTTATCCAACTCTTCACCAGATTTCAATCAAGAGAATATAACGTCATATCATATAGACGACCATCCTTTGTCAATACAACGACACATTGATGCTCATTTTCTGGCCAATGTCCTGCCTTTTTACATCATATTGGTTTTGTAAAGTGCATCATTCTCAGGCAAGGCATAGAAACTGCTCCCAGGCCACTGCTCCCCATCATGGCCAGCATCATAGATGAGGATCCGCTTAAAGAAGACACGGTCTGCATCCGGACATACCTGCTGGACTTTGCCACCCTCCTCCTGAAGATAAATCTGAGGCGTGATACCATAATCATACTCAATGGCCTTCGTCTGGTTCTTAATATCAGACTTGCCGCTTTCAGATATGCTTTCAAAGATTTCAGATCATTGTATTCTGTTCCGATACCATCTGATTCAAAATCTGCATTTCTTCAACCTTTCCATCTGTATCTGATGATGATTTCTGATTTGTCATCATATCTGCACTCAAAGACATCATATTCGTTGTGGTCTTCGTAATCTGCAGCGGATACTCTGACATGGTTTTTTCTCTTCCATATCTTCAATATACTGATTCACACCATGAGACAGAGACAAAATCATGGCAATGCCGATGATACCAATGGAGCCCGCAAATGACACCAAAATCGTCCTTGCCTTCTTAGTTTTTAAATTATTAAAGCTCAGTGACAAAGCTGTCAGGAAAGACATAGAGGACTTACCCATATTCTTATGCACTGGCACCGGAGCTTCACCTTCAGGAATCTCATAAGGATCTGAATCCTCCAGATCAGTCGAAAGAATAGAAAGGACTGGTTTTATGGAAAATACAGATCACAATGCACATTCGGTGTACTTGATGTATTATCATCTGATTATGGCGGTGAAATATCGAAGAAACAGAAGAACAGAAGATACTTCTTGGAAAAACATTTGGCTGCTGTCGTTTCCTGTATAACCAGATGCTCAATGATAAGATCCGGGAGTATAAAAGACGAAGAAGATGTTAAAAAACACACCAGCCATGTATAAAAAGGAGTATCCGTTTCTGAAGGAAATAGATTCGCTGGCGCTGGCAAATGTCCAGCTTCATCTGGAGAAAGCATATAAGAACTTTTTTCCGTGATCCGAAGGTTGGATTTCCACGTTTCAAGTCAAAACATCATTCCAAAAACAGCTACACAACAAATGTGGTCAACGGAAATATCCTGGTAGAAGGTAACCGGATCCGGCTTCCGAAATTAAAATGGATCTCCATGAAAAAACACAGGGAGCCTGCAGAAAGCCTGCCGCCTGAAATCAGTGACTGTCAGTATGGAGTCATCCGGAAAGTATTTTGCAAGTCTGCTTTATGAAGGATACAGTTGCGAAAACCAAGCTGCTGGATCGGACTACAGTACTGCAAAGATACTTGGGATTGATTATGCGATGCAGGGGATGGCAGTGTTTTCAGAAAAGGTCGAGACGGAAGAAGCAGGTTTTTTCAGAAAAAATGAAAAAAGACTGGCAAGGGAGCAGCGAAAGTTGTCAAGATGCGTACGGGGAAGCATAACTATGAACTGCAGAAAAAGAAAGTTGCCAGATGTCATGAAAAGATACGAAATCAGAGAAGGGATCATCTGCACAAACTCAGCCGGAAGATCGCAGACAGTTATGATGCAGTTGCGGTGGAAGATATCGATATGAAAGCGATGGGTCAGTGCCTGCACTTCGGAAAAAGCGTACAGGATAATGGATATGGAATGTTCAGGGAAATGTTAGACTATAAGCTGGCGTGGAAAGGAAAGAAATTGGTAAAGGTAAACCGTTTTTTTCCCTTCAAGCAAAAAATGCAGTAAATGCGGAAAGATAAAAAAAGAGCTGAAATTATCCGAAAGAGTTTATCGCTGTGTGTGTGGAAATAAGATGGACAGAGATTGCAATGCAGCGATCAACATACGTGAAGAGGCAAGAAGGATGTTGACAGCATAAACTGTCCGTATCCGGACAATTGGTGGATAAAAAAGAAAACATGCCCGTGTCCGGGTAAAAGAATCGCGGGGCACGCGAGGATAGCTTGTAGATACTTGGCTCTGTAGAGCCATTAAATCCCCTCTACAGACACCTGAAGTGCACCTAAAACAGTAGCTGCCATCCGTCCTGATCGAATAATGCCAAATGACATCGCCGAATCAAAGCCACACCCTCCAGGTAAAGGAATATAAGGTATTCCGCCTGCATTATAATAACCGTCATTCATCATTAATCCTTCTGCCACCGGACCAACCCGATAAAGCCATTTTCTGTTTGAAACATCACACCTGGCTCGGCATAATTTCCACACATACTTGGAATACCCACACCAAGATTGACGATATCTCCACTTTTAAAAATATCGTGCAGCGCGTTTCGCAATAAAAAGTCGATTCTCCATACCGTACATCCTTATACCAAAATCATATCAATAAACATCCCAGGTACTTCAACTGTTTCAGGGATATCTCACCCAAATCACAGAAATGATCACATTCGACAATAGATAAAATCTGCGCAGGTGGCAATCAGTGGATGATCTGCTTTCCTGTACTACCTCGGAATGTAAGGTTACTACTATTGGATCCGCTCTACGGCTATGTGTTAAAGCCACATCTGCCCGAAGGGGCGGTTTCCAACAGATATTGCTGACCGTTGACCTCAATCATCTGCTTTCCTTTTTCCACAATCGTTCCTAAACCCGTTTTTGTAAGCACACCACCCAGGCCCATTCCGCCACAGCGAATACGCTCTGCAAAAGTTCCCCATCGGAATCAATTCCACCTTAATCAGTCCCGCCTGGATAAGTCTATTGGTTTCCGGATTCGTTCCCTACATGGCTCGTGATTACTTTGTCCACCACTCTCTCATGAATTAATTTACCAATTCCTTTATTTTCCCACCCTGTATCCAATGAGTAAATTGTCAAATACCGGGCACCGCTTTCCAAAAACGCAGTCAATCAACCGATCTGGCATACAACGCCCCGTCTGTCCGCCAATGGCAATAATTTGTCCGTCTTTAAATTGCTCAATGATTTTCTTTGCTACATACTTTGCTTGATAGCACAAAAACCCACCTTCCTGTTCTTTATACGCGTAGCCCTCCGGCTCATTGCTGTGTTCAAACACATAAGGATTCTCAATTCACCAGAACGAACCTTCTCATTCCACTGAGCAGCTTTTTTCGAACATGGTACCCAGGACCTGCCGTCTGAGGTTGTTCCATATCAGAAGTCGCATACCGCCAGTCACTGCCCGGCTGATATATTTCTCAGTCATGCTGACCAGAATCATAACCCATCCGCCCTGCAGCAACACTTAAAAGAGAACCATACTGCTCAGACACTGTATGCAGTTTCAGGTCATCTACCAATAACTTTTTCAGAGGACGTTTAGCCAGATTGGACATAATTGGTACGATTCTCATATGGCATATGTTTCCACATTCGCGCGATTTCCATGCACGTTCCAACGCCTTTCCCTTCGCGACGACTTCACTAACCATTCCCCAGTCCAACATCTGTTGCGCATTAAACTGACGGGTGGTCATCATATAATAGTTGCCGCGTTTGGCTCCAAAGTAGTGCTGGCATAGCAGACCCATACCATCACCAGGAACCATACCTCCTTGAGCATGAGGGACTTCTATCTTTGGTATCTTTCAGCGCAGATGGTTACATCGCAGAGCATCGGACAATCCCCCAATGAAAGCCCGACCAGGAATAGCACCAATCGTAGGTACATCTAAATCAAAAAGCATATTCTTGATAAGATTGGTGTCATCAAAATATTGGTGCTGGAAACGCTGAGTCGGCAACCCGAATACGTCTCCCAACCATTAGCATCGGATTCAATCATCCAATTATCACCAATGCGTAAAAATGATAATTTCATTCTTATAATCCAGGGACAACACGCACCAGTTGACTAATGGCACGGTGAGACATACCGCTATGATGCATTGGACCGTCATTCGTTTTCCATGTCACTTGAAGAATGCCATCTTCTCGATGTAAATCCGCAAAATTTTTAAACCACTCCTTATACTCTTCCAACTCCGGAAGTTTCACATAATCAGCTAATGGTTTTCCCATAATAAATACCTCCTGTAATGATAATTTTGTTTTAAAATTAAAAGAATAACATAGCCACAATGACAGCAATCACTCCAGCTAAAAGATTTACCAGCACCGAGCACATAAACTGTTGAAAATAGCCTTCCCTGTAGCTTAGTCGGAACACAGAGAGCTGGAAGGAAATTGCACCATATCATAATGTGTGTTTGGAACATGCAACGGTTGCGCTTACCGTTTCTTGCCTAAATTCTAACATTCGACTTCCCGCAAGTAAAATATCAAAGCCGCCATAGTGAACATGGCACATTCCATATTGTTTTGCCCCCAAAAAATCCCCCACATCCTGCATATAACATGCAGACATGTGAAGGAAATACGTATGTTATTGATATGTCATAAATTTTGCCAAACGACTTGCAGATGCTCCGCAAAGGTGCGCATTACCTCTGTGTCACGACTTGCTTTCCATGCAAAGCAAATAGGCATCTCCAAATCCAATGGAAGACACGCAATGCCAGCATCATGAATGCCACGTGAAAAACTATCCAAAATAGCGATGCCTTTTCCGACACTGACATCCAGCAGAATAGAATCAACGTTGTGGTATTCCACATATTCCGGCTTCAAACCCTTCGTATTAAAATAATTGATCTGATATTCCCGAATCAATGGGCTCTCCTCCTGACCGAGCAGAAGGAGTTTTTTTCCTCGAAGATCATGCATCACTTGATTAATTCCAACTTCCGAAGGCATGCTTTCTTCAGAACAAATGAGAACATTACGAATTGGCGGTAATGCTACATAGGTCAAATTTGACAGGGAACGTATCATGCGCTCTGGGCCAATCAAAGCATCCAGTCCATTGGCCTGTATCCGTGCCATCATTCCACGGTAGTTGTAAGAACGAAATCCAGCCTCTACCGGAATTGCCTCTTCTTTCAGCCGCTGACCAAGGCGCACAACAATCTTGTTCAAATCCCATCCTTCTGGTATTCCGATTCTAATTTTGTTCCATCGCCTGCATCCCATTCTTTTTCGCTTCGAGAGCAAGCTCATCCATTGCCTGCTTTGTTCGAAGAAAAGCTCGTAATATTTCTGTCCAATGGATGTCAGCTGTGTCCCTGATTTCCCCACGTTCAAATAACGTGACATCCAGTTCCTCCTCTAAATTCGCAATTTGCCGACTCAATGCCGGTTGAGCAGTATAAAGCAGCTGAGCTTTTTTGTAAAATTGTTCTGACGGGCGACTTCAAGGAAATACTCAATCTGTTTTGAATTCATCGTCAGTCTCCCTATCATCCGTTTTAGCATTGATATTCTTCTATTCTACACTGATGTTCTTTGGTTTTTACATCATAATTGATCCCAACTAACAAAATCTTACCTGTATAGCTTTCCAAAGCACTTGGATATTTTCTTTCTTTAATCTGTGTAATCGCCGTTTCCGCTGATTGATTCCACTTCAATTCAACAAGTAATGCCGGATAGATATTTACATATTCATGTTTAGGTACAAAACAAAATCAGCAAAGCCTCTTCCTGTTGGCAACTCTCTTATTGGCTTAAAATAATATTTCATAGCGCTTAGATAGGCAATCGTCAATACACTACTCAACGAATTTTCATCATTATATTGAATCATAGATGTATAATCCATATGGATTTTTCTCAATATTTTCTGCAACTGCTGTACTATCCATATCCAACGTTGCATTCAACAGATCCCTTGATTTTCTCTCAAACTCAATAAATTCATCCTTAATGATTTTCTTCCACAGCCTCAACAAACTCTGCTGCTGAATTTCTTCATTTGGAATATAAGCCATCTTCATTTTGCAGTCATAAGCCAAATACCCCAGATGAATAAGCACTGTCAATATATCATTCTTATTTTGAAGGAAACCATATCATTCTGATATGATTTTGTCCTGACTTTAACTTTATCTCCTGCCATCATCGCCATAATATCTGTTTTTAATCCATCAAAATTCATATTAATCAACGGCCGGATGGCTTCATATGTTCCCGTATTTGACCAGTAGCTCTGAAAATCTCCCCACATCATGATGCTGACAACCGCTTTGGGTTATATACATGATACTCCCCCAGTAAATAACCATCGTACCACCTTTTGACTTCATCAAAATCTCTATGATACTGCTGACAAAGCGTCCCATTTCTGTCTCCGTAAACCCAATATATGGCGCAAAAATCTTTGCATCCAGCATCGTAAATTCATCAAAATTATTCAGTGCCGATTGCGTCTTAATTTTCTTAATTGAAAGTATTCCTGTCAAATATGCAAGCCGAATATATTTCGTAGGCTCAGTTCCTTTAAACATCCTCGCAAAAATTGAATATAATCGTTCTGCACAGATTGATTGGTTGCCTCATCACGAATTAGAACATCCCATTCATCAATAATTACAACAAATTTGTTTCCAAGTGCCGCATAAATACAGGACATTGCCCCGTATGCAGTCTCTACCATCTGCAAATCAACTTCAGGATAACATAAATGAAGTTCCGCGATTAATTGTTTATTGATATATGGAACCGTATTCTCTGGAGAACCGGCATCCATCATACACCATTGCACATCAAAATGAATGACATCATATTTGTTTAAATGCAATTGAAAATCCTGTGCTTTTGCAATTTTTAACGATGTCAGAAGTGCCTTGGAGTCACAGCCACGACTATAATATGCCGTCAACATTTCGGCTGTTATTGACTTTCCAAATCTCCTCGGTCGACTATTGCATATAAATTTTTCTGTTGTATCTAAGACTTTATTGATATACGCCAATAAACCCGTTTTATCCACATAAATTTCTGAGTTAATAACATTCTGAAACGCACTTATCTGGATTCACAAATCTTCCCATTTCTCTGTACACTTCCCTTCGATCATATCACAGACTATATGCTTATTTTAACATATTTTCATATGCAAACTACCCTCCCGGAGATTCCGGGAGGTACATTTTAATGACTATTCGTCATATTCAACTGTAAATGCCGCTGCATCAAAGTTCTTATATTCATGTGGAACACCTTCTTCTGCCCCTGTTCTCGCATACGGTGTCACCGTCAAGGAAGAAAGATTTTCATTCATCCCATTAATCAATCCATACATTTCCACAAATATTTTCCATCAGCTTCATAATACTTTATTGGCTCAGCGCCAGACCAGTCACTACCATCCACTGTGTTTTACAATCGTCTGTCTATCATCCATATTCTCTTCCGTCGTAAAAAATGATTGCCATTACTATCATCCAATGCCATAAACAAGATCAGTGACTCCTCATTTGTCATCTCATCATATAATGCTTTCGACTTTCACTAAATTCCCATGTAACATGGATATAGGCACCTGACTCTGCAATTTTTAAAGCATCCACAGAAGCCTGAACACCATCACTGATGGTAATGGTCTTCGATGGCTTAATAATCGGCTTTTGATCAATTTGCACATCAAAAGGATACCGTTTGTCTCATTTCACCTGCTCCCAATACGAGTTCTGCGGTAAAAAGATCCGGTAAATCTCTTCCCACCCAGTTGAACATTTCCTACATAGTCACCTGCTTCAATACCTTCTTTTCCCTCTACATCCTCTTCTGATAATCTGTTGAAATGAATCATATAGACTGCATCTCCAATCACCAACCTGTCTGCGCCTAACTCATATTTTCTTCCAGCTTTCGTCGGTCTTGCATAAAATGCCAGACTCAATCCATCATAATAGGCCCCTGTGTAATAGTGAGCAATGGTTCACTGATTCCTTTTACCTCTGCAGCACGTTCTTCGCCAAAAATGTCTATCATCGTCTGCGGCCATCCCGGTATCACCGTTTGATTAAACATACTCATGTCCGTTGTTAAATAGATTCTCCCTTTGCTTCGTTCACTTCACGACCAACAAGCGCTGATATACACCGGATTTTGTTACCGCATGAACACCACCACTCATAAGTCCAATCAAAGCAACTGCTGCCACTAGCAATCTTCACCCATTTTCTTCTTTTCTTTTTTGTATTTGATGGATTTATTTCACCATTTTTTGATCTCTTCACTTCTATCATTTTCATTGGCCATTTCTTTCTCGACCTGCTGCTGTTAATGCTAATTTAAAGCTTTGCAATGTGTCTTTGGAAAATCCTGATCCCAATTCCGCTTTTCACTCATACCGTATCCTCCTGTTCATACATCTGCCGCATCTTTTTTCTTCCCCTGCTGAGACGCATTTTCACAGTGTTTCACCAAGATTCAAATCTGACTGATTTCTTTTAACCGTATATTGATTTAGATAATAAAGTACCAATGGGAGTCTGTACTCTATCTCCAGTTCCATCAATTTCTGATATAAATTGAATACTCATGCTGTGTCATTTCTTCTTTTTAGAAATTTCCTCATGGCAAATCGTCTCTCTATTTCTTTTCCGCAATATGGCATAACATTCATTCAACAAAAACCGGATAAACCAGGTTTTGGCGTACTTTTCCTGACGCAATGTATTGATTTTGAAGCAAATGCCTTACTCACAGCTTCCTGCACTGCATCCTGGCAATCCGCATCTTCTTTGAGAATTGATTTTGCCATTCGATAAAATTCATCGGTGCCTTCAATAATCATTTCACCCATCTCTTTTTATTCATCATCTTTCACTTCCCTCTTTTTGTGTGGCATCATCCATTCAATAGCTATTATACCTATTAGATGTCCAAATGTCAGTAACGGTCACATTTGGTCAAAAATCATTTTACCGTAAATTATCCCGATAATCTTTGCCATTTTGCCCCAAAATATGCTATAATAGAGGAACATTTTTAGAAGAAAGGACGGTGTGTCCATTGAAAATGCAGGAATCTCCAGAAGACTACCTGGAAACCATTTATATGCTCTCACTTCACAGCTCAAGTGCGCGTTCCATCGATGTAGCCAGACATCTTGGTTACTCCAAGCCAAGCATCAGTGTTGCCATGAAGCGACTCCGCGAAAACGGATACGTCAATATGGACGACAACAATCTTCTCACGTTGACAGAATCCGGTCTGGCCATCGCCCGAAGCATTTACGAACGTCATCAGGTTATCTCCGGTTATCTGATGTCCATTGGAGTCAGCGAGGAAACTGCGTTGAAAAGACGCCTGCCGTATTGAGCATGTTCTTAGCGAAGAAACATTCCATAAGATAAAGGAAATATTCTATCAGTCACGCAAGTAATAAAAGCATTGTACTGCTAAATAATAAACGGACTGCACGCCACAGGCAATAGAAATGGACGCCTGAATAAATAGTTCAATATAACGCTGAAGCATTTGTATTTGAACAGATTTATTCGGGCGTCCATTCTTTCATCTTCTGCCTGTATTCCATCTATTTTAATTTAATGTAAAAAGTCCCATGCCAAACCATTAAAATGTTGAACACGGAACTTATCTTCCATTCGTATTATACGGCATGTTCAAGAAGAATACCTTCCAGTGCCGATCCGCTGCTTGTATGGCAGCGAACAATTTTAAATTTCTTTTCTCAGCCTCATCTACGGCACATCGTACCATTTTGTGAGAAACGGTATTTGTAAACAAAATGCCTAAATCAGGATCACCAATCTGCTTGTCCAAATCGGCAGACATCTGAGTGAATACCTTTGCTTTACATTTATGAGATTTACAAATTTTCTTATACTGACAGACCATTCTGTCATGACCACCGATGATGACAACGCTCATGGCTCTCCTCCTTTCTTAGGAACCTCTGCCAGAAACATTTCATTGCTCCGGCAAAGCGTTCCCACATATTTAATAAATACCTTCAGTAAAAATGAGTTTGTGTAAGTGGAAAAATAAATTTTATAATGCTGCTAATTCTTTTGCCGAGTGCTTCAAGTTTTGCTTCAGCTTCTGAATCAGGTTCATTCATGCAGATCGCATCTTCGCCGCCGTAGACCTGAGCACCGGCCTCTTCCATACGAGCTACCCAGTTGCGCATCCATTCACCGTCTCCCCCATCCGTAAGAACCAAATAAACCGATTTTCTTACCTGATGCAAAGCTTTCAACTTCTGTTACGAAATCTTCCATCACTGTTTCTTCAAGTGTTTCATTTCCATGGATGGGCAGCCGAGTGCGAATACCGGATAATCTTTGAGGTCATCTGCTTTGATGTCTTCAACAGAAACAACTTTTGCTGTTGCTCCGCCATCCTGAATGCCTTTACCTAAGATTGTTGCCATAGCTGCTGTGTTGCCTGTACCGCTCCAGTATGCGACCATAATTTCCTTCATTGTTGAAATTCCTCCTATAAATGTGATCTTGTTGATCATTTTCTATTAGATCAAAGACGGTGAATACCGCTCTGATTAAACAAACTGATACTGTTCCGCCATTCCAAATCCCATGCCCTGCTTGACCATATCCATGGCAATTTGTTTTACTCTGGCATACAATCGAAAATGTCTCACGGGCCTTTTCTTCATTCTCATATACTTTCCAATATCCACTGCACAAGCAATCACGGCCATGATGTTCAATAAATCCTTTGACATCACCGAGAGGATATCCCAGCAAAATTCCCATCTCGTGTGGGAATCCCGCTTCACCGCGCTTATATTCTCTGAAGCGCTTTGCTGCATATGCCAGTATTTCATCCATTGTCATATTTTCAGTATACCCAAATTGTTTCATAAAAGACATGTTGTCGGGATCCGCCAGTTGTCTGTAAAGGGGTTCCTCCCGAAACATAAACCAGACCTGTTTCTCTGCCCGATGTTCAAAGCAGCGAACTTTCAGACCTGTTGTTTCTACCAGAGATTTCAATGCCTTCGCATAACACTGATCGATAATCAGCAAATTAGAAGGCTTGATGCCGAAAATAACCGGTGCACACTGCTCTGCAGCCTTTTCTTGTATTCCTCTTATTATCTCATACGTCTGCCTGTATGCAACCATCTTACTTCTCTCCTTTACCTGGTTAGATATACCTAACCACCTGGTATCATTATCAAACCCTGCTGCTTGAGACGAGAAATAATAATGTCTTTGTCTTTATCAGGATTTCTGACCACCCGTTACCTCCTTTTAATGGCAGTGACCTTTGCATTTACCGCAGTCGCCACCACATGTGAACGATTTACCGTTTTTCTTGTCGTGTACCATACTGCGTACAATAAGCGCAACTATAATCACTAATATAACTCCTACTATAATTGTTCCCAGCATAATTACACCTCCGATAATATATCATTTAATTACTTTGTTGCATTTAAAAGTTTCTTAGAATCAACCTTTAATGTCTTACTTTCCTTATATGGTCTGAATAACAGATAAATGAAGCCAACAATTATAAGAATTGCGATTACTGTGAATACATTAAATGCTGTGTCGCCAGTAATAAGACCAGCAATCTGGTTAATTACAAGACCTACAAGGTAAGCATATCCACACTGGTATCCGATTGCAATCCAGAACCACTTAGTGTTGTTCATCTCTCTCTTAATAGCACCCATTGCTGCGAAGCAAGGAGCACAGAGAAGATTAAATGCAAGGAATGCATATCCGCTTACTACTGTAAATGTAGCTGCCATGTTAGCATATACTGTTCCCTCACCTGCTGAGTAAAGGATACCCATTGTACCAACGATATTCTCCTTAGCAACAAGACCAGTAATAGAAGCAACAGTTGCCTGCCAGTTACCAAATCCTAAAGGAGCAAATATCCATGCGATTGCCTTACCAATTCTGCCAAGAATAGAGAAGTCAATCTGATCATCTGCAAGCATTGTAAATGTTCCATCAACAAATCCGAAGTATGTTGTGAACCAGATAATGATTGTTGAAAGTGTGATGATTGTTCCGGCCTTCTTGATGAATGACCATCCACGCTCCCACATGCTTCTTAATACTGTACCAACTGTTGGAAGATGGTATGCTGGAAGCTCCATAACGAATGGTGCCGGATCTCCAACGAATAACTTTGTCTTCTTTAAGATGATACCTGAGCAGATAATTGAGAATATTCCAAGGAAGTATGCTGATGGAGCAACCCATGGAGCACCATCAAAGATAGCTCCGGCAACCATTGCTATGAATGGAAGCTTAGCTCCACAAGGAATAAATGTTGTTGTCATAATTGTCATCTTACGGTCTCTGTCGTTCTCAATTGTACGTGAAGCCATGATACCAGGAACACCACAACCTGAACCGATAAGCATTGGAATGAATGACTTTCCTGAAAGACCGAACTTACGGAAAATTCTATCCATAATGAATGCTATACGTGCCATATAACCGCAAGACTCAAGGAATGCAAGGAATATGAATAATACAAGCATCTGTGGAACGAAGCCAAGTACGGCACCAACACCGGCTACAATACCATCAAGGATAAGACCCTTTAACCAGTCTACACAACCAATTGCATCAAGTCCTGACTCAAGAAGCACTGGGATACCAGGAACCCATACACCATAATTAGCAGGATCTGGAGCTGCACCATCATTGTCTATACACTGTTCAATAGCTTCCTTAACACCAGCTGCATCTGTTGTCTCTGTTGTTACACTAAGATTTTCCTCATCTTCTACATCATAATCTAATGTAAGATTAGCTGGAACTGTGTTTTCAAGTTTCTTTAATGCTGCTACTGCTGCATCTGAATCATAATCATCTGCTTCTGTATCAATAGCATCTGCATACTCTTCACCTTTATCACCAAGGCTGTCGATATATGCCCCGATGATTGCATCTGAATCACCATACTCATCAGCTACTTCTTCGTAAGCTGAAGTGCCAATTCCGAAGAGATGCCAGCCATCACCGAACACACCATCGTTAGCCCAGTCTGTTGCCCATGTACCAACTGTTGTAACTGATACATAGTATACGATGAACATTACAAATGCAAATATTGGAAGTGCTAAGAATCTGTTAGTAACTATTCTATCAATCTTATCTGATGTAGAAAGCTTCTTCTCAGACTTCTTTGCAAAGCATCCGCTGATAATTGAAGATATATATGTATATCTTTCATTAGTGATAATACTTTCTGTATCATCATCAAATTCTTTCTCAAGAGTCTCAATCTCAGCTGAAACATCTGGAACATTCTTCATAAGAACTTTAATCTTATCATCCTTCTCAAGAAGCTTGATAGCAAAGAATCTCTTCTGTTCTTCAACAATATCAAGACCAAGCTTATCTTCTACTGCAGATATAGCTGCCTCAACCTTATCATCAAACTTGTGAGCAATTATATTGAGCTTCTTGCTCTCTGCAAGCTTAACAGCCTTCTCTGCTGCTTCCTTAATGCCAGTTCCCTTAAGAGCTGATATCTCAACAGCTTCACACCCAAGGTTCTTTCCTAACTTGGCAAGGTCAACCTTATCTCCGTTCTTTTCCATGATATCGACCATGTTAACAGCCATAATAACCGGAATACCCAGTTCCATAATCTGTGTTGAAAGATAAAGGTTTCTTTCAATGTTAGTACCATCAACAATATTGATGATTGCATCAGGTCTTTCGTTAATAAGATAATTTCTTGCTACTACCTCCTCAAGAGTATATGGAGAAAGTGAATAAATACCTGGTAAATCCATGATAGTGACATCTTTATGTCCCTTTAATTTACCTTCCTTTTTCTCAACTGTAACACCCGGCCAGTTTCCAACGAACTGATTAGAACCGGTCAAAGCATTAAATCTCTATAAAAGCGAGTACTGCCAAGCATTATCTTTCATTTAACTGAAGCCAAGCTCATCACTCAACACCTGCGCGAGGCATCTGCTGATTACCCGTTTACCCATATACACGGATGGCAGAACGATTTCACCATCGGAAGTATCCTGCCCGATGCCATTCCACGTCCATTAAAATATAAGACTCCATTTCTGGCATCCGTCTGATTTCTCCCATGGTGATCGCACCAGATCTTAATTTATGGCAGAAAACATATCCGAATACTCCTGAAAGAACCGATGCTGATCGGCTATCTTGCCCATCTTCATCTGGATTATCTGTATTTCACCGAGTATCTGCCATCTATTGTCCGCTTTTTTAAATGAACAGGGACTGGATGAAACAGAATCTTTTAAAGGCAGTCTCGTCCAAATCCGTCAAACAGGGGAACAGATACCTGTGATGACCTTTTTTCTCCAAAGATTATTTTTACGGTGACTATATCCGGATGAGTCCGCATCTTATTGAGAAATATCATCTTTTCCATGCCTGCTTCACCAATCCATCCATGGCCGGTGAATGAGACAGATTTGCCGCCTATCGCCAGTTCTGCAAACTGGCTGCTGCCGATCTGTCACTGGACATAAAAAAGAGCCGGTCAGGATATTCGACCCGACCGACTTCGAAAACTTTGTAAATAAAGCTGCTGAAACATTTATTCAACAGTTTATCCGATAGTTTTTATAATCGTTTACTTGTTTGCACTACGATTTACCGTTTCAATCTGCAGCACACCGTATTATTTGCTGTCTATCACTTCAAGCATTTTATGCCGCAACAATTTTCTCAAACTCACGGAGTTTCTGCTTTGCTTCCGGACTCAGATTACGCGGAACCTGAATCTGAACAGCTGCATACATATCACCATGAACAGACGGATCCTTCATGGAAACAATGCCTTGCCACGGAGTCTGATCTTTGCTGCCCGACTGAATACCGGCAGGAATCTTGCATTTCACACTGCCCTTCAGAGTATTCACACAATGGCCTCACCGCCAAAAAACAGCAGTTGTAAACGGAACAGAAATTGTTGTAAAACATCCATGCCTTTCCGCTCATATCCCGGCTTCTCATCTACGTGGATTTTCAAAAGCAGATCGCCTGCTTCGCCGCCATTCATACCTGGACCGCCTTTGCCGCGAAGACGGATACTCTTGCCATCCTCAATGCCTGCCGGTACACGCACCTTCAGGCTCTGAGCCGGAGCACCCTGCCCACTGCTTAAATTAATCACTTTCACAGCCAAAGGCTGCATCTTCAAAGCTGACCCTGATCTCTGCATGAAGATCCTGCCCCTTGCTCTTGAAACTGCCGCCGCCAAAACCGCTGCCATAGCTCTGCTTGAATCCTGGCCGCCGAAACCGTTGTTACTTCTGCCATGGAACATATCCCCCTGAAAATATCTCCGAAGATATCATCCATATTGCCATTCTGGCCACCCTTAAAATGGAACTCCTGATAACCGCCATTGCCACCAAAACCGCCCTGAAACCGCCAAAGCCGCTGCCTGCACCGCCGTATGCGCCGCCTGCTGCACCTTCTTCAAAGGCTGCAAACCATACTGGTCATACAGCTTTCTCTTCTTCTCATCACCGAGAACATTATAAGCTTCTGTGACTTTAAACTTCTGCTCTGCCTGCTTATCCCCCGATTCGTATCCGGATGATACTTCTTCGCCAGTTTTCTGTATGCTCGTTTAATCGCCTTATCGTCTGCTTTTTATCTATACCAAGAACTTCATAATAATCTCTTTAGCCATCACAATCCACCTCCGTCTTTATAAGACTTTTCTGAACTTCTTCTATTCTGAACGCATCATGTTAATAGAGGACACGGTCGTAACCGTATCCTCTTCAATACCTTTTTGTTCTATTTGTACTATAACACCCATTCCCCTATAATGTCAATAGACTTCACAAAAAAACTTCTGCATAAGTCTATCTTACAACGGTAACTCACCCCTTCTCAGACGATCCGCGATTCGATCTAAAAGCCTGCTCTACGGCCCTTCTGTTTGTCTCCAGATTGGCAGTTTCGTCATAGGCACTTGTAGATTGTCTGAACCCAGCGATTATGCTTTGATTTCTTAAAACTTGTTTTTTCATCATAGCATCCTCCTTCATACTAAGTATACTTTCATTATACAAAGTATGGCTTCACTTAGTTGTCCTGATGCTATTAATTTTATTCAGAAGCTCCCTAATATGCGAACACCATAATCCTCTCCCTTGGGTTCTCCCCATCAAAACAAGTCCCGGCAGTCTATCTCATCCACAAAGGAAAGTATATCCACCGTCATCAGTTCACTGATATACTCATCTGACGGATAATAGAAGAACAACTGTATCTCACGGGGATTTTCATAGTAGGAATCTTCAATTTTGCCAGAACTTTTCGAAGAATCTCTACTGAGAAAGGATTGAAGAAAAATACTCTGTCCACCTCTGCAGGTACAACGTAGTTCTCAGCATTTCCCCTGACGAATTCCGTCCGGCTGCCTGATACGGCATGGCGTTTGTTTTCGCAGACTGTTTCATATATTCTGCTATCATATTCCACACCGACGGAACGACATCTTGTCTGGTAGGACAGAAAAAGTCCACACGTCCTTTTCCGCACCCATAATCCAACAGGCAATTACTTTTCCGTATATAGACGCTGCCTGCCAATCGCTCCAGCACTGAATACGGCGTCGGCTCATAAGGGTATCGGTACTGATCCGAACGTGAATCATCGCGTCCCAAGTTTTTATTTTCAACAATTTATCCCATTGTGTCTCATTCGTATCTATATTATCTCACCTGTGCTTTCATAATAAATGATTCGATCACCGAAACTACTTTTTCCCATATCTCTATTGATCCTACATCTCGTAATTGCAGTTTTTGCTCACTCCGGACTCGCCCCAAAAAAGATTCTGGTATACTGATTATATCAAAACAAAGCAATCCCTAAACAATTGCAAAATATGATTTTAATTAAATGGAGGAATTTATTATGGAAAACTATGGAAGATGTAAAATTGTGAATACGGTGAACCTTCTGGTTGCAGCTGGAAATGGAGCTGTACATGGTACCATACACTGGAAGACCCGGATAAACTCAGAGATTGCAATCGCTATAAAGAACGCGATTGCTGCAATCATGATCGTTTACAAAAAGGCTGCCACCGGGCAGCCTTTCTTCTGTAACAAATATCTTTAGTACTATTTAAATAATAATTCCTTTTTAAATGATCCATCTCATGCTGACAGATTTGTGCCGTCCAAACCACTGAGTTTCTGGCGGCGCACTGTCCAGCTCATATCTCTGTACTCCACTTCGATTTCTCTGTATCTTGTCGTCTTCCTCACACCTGTCAATGACAAACAGCCCTCTGTCTCATATAAGGACCACTTTTCTTCAATAATACCGGATTAAACATCACCAAATCAACAATTCCCATATTCACAATAATGACATTCTTTTTTCCCTATCATGTTTGCTGCCATGCCAACACATTCCGCACGATGGGCTTTTAATGTGTCCTGCAAATCACGGCCGATCTGGATATCAGCCTCTGTCGCCGGTTCTGATTTCTGCCCCAGGAAAAATATATCCTTTGTAATTTCTCTAACCATTGATTTTGTCTTCCCACTCTTTCTCTTTGAATCCCGTCAGCACGAAATCGTCCCCAATGACCAGCGGCCGCTTCACCAGCATACCATCTGTTTGCCAGAAGCTTCAGCTGTTCATCTTCAGACATTTTCTTTCAGCTTGTCCTTCAGATTCATTTGTTTGTACAATATCCCACTGGTATTAAAAGAATTTTTTCAGCGGCAGGCCACCATTTCATACCAGGCTTTCAATTCCTCGTAAGACGGATTCTCCTCTTAATCGGCCTTTCATCAAAAACAACCTGATTGACCTCAAGCCATTTCAAAGCTTTCAGACATGTACTGCATTTTCTATAAACTAAAACTTTCAAAGTTTTACACTCCTTTTAGGGTTAAATTATAAGGCGATGTCTGTCATGGATTTTCTTACATCCTTAACTGTTGCCGTTCTGGCAGGTGTTATTGCCATCTCATCTGCAAAATGGCTTTCAACGGTGACAATTATTTCTCTTTATAATAAAGATGACAATGACAATAGCCCTCAAAATCCGGATCCTGGATCTGTGCTTTGAATTCATCACAAATACACTTATACTCCGGTTTGATCTCCAGTCTGCACGGACAGTAACCTTCTTTCGTTTCAGACCTTCGCTGACTGTCGCAACGATTTCACGATCTTCATTCAAACGCACGCTTTACCCATCTGCAACGCTCCTTTCAATAGTATCCTCCCGCACTTGTATTTCATGATCGCTATTATTTTAGCATACTAAACATGTCTATTCAGTATATTAAGATTGCTGTGTAAAAGTACCTCACGTAAAGCGTCTCCTTCTCCAAATGCTGACTGCGATTTTACCATCCGAGAACGGCTCGCAAAGGCCTCTGATACGCAGTTACATCAAAAACAGGCGCAAAGAAAGGAGATTATATTTATGTGGATCATTATTGCGATTATTATTTTATTATTTTGCAGACAGCGACACCAAGCTTCAGCTAACAAAAAAGGAAACACCAACACAGATTCTCGTTTACACTGCACCGTAAACCGAACAGGATCTTACAGCTCAATCTTAAATCAGATGGAACAGATTGTGGTATTCTTATTGCCAAACGCTGTCCCTGGATGAAACTTCAGGTATTAGTTATGGTAAGAAAATCAATGCTTCCACCTGCTCTGTCTCTTTCCAGATTGAGATGTATATTTAAAAAAATAACATCACATTCGGTGAATTTCAGGACAGAGGGGATGGTTCCTATGAATGTATGCATTTGAAACAAAGCAGGCAACAGGTTTACAACACCGGAAGGTCAAGCGAGAAATGCTTTGCCAGTTTAACTGGTCACAGATTTCAACCAATATCACCAGAGCTGAAGGTACTTAATCGTAGGGCTTTCACCCATACGCAATGGTTGCCATTACGCTTTGAAGCCCAGTACAGAGATTAAATCTAACCTTGATTTTTCTGCTCTCCGGGAACACCTCCCCAAAGGACTTCTGATATGCTTAAATCATCAAAAGCAAAGCAATCCCAAAACAATTGCAAAAATATGATTTTTAATTAAATGGAGGAATTTATTATGGAGAAACTACGGAAGATGCAAAGATTGTGAATACGGTGAACCTACTGACTGCAGCTGGAAATGGAGCTGCACATGGGATATCACACTGGAAGATCCGGATGAATTAAAAGATTGCAATCACTTCATATAGAGAACGAGATTAAAAACAATCTCACAAAAGGACTGTCGCTTAACGATTTTCAATCGTTAAGCGACAGCCTTTACACATTCGATACTATTTGCGGATAATATCATGGTCTTCCGGTACTTTTCAGCCACCGTTCCATGAATCATCTAGCAATACGTAACTTT
>VOFB01001530.1_pt1 | contig 32305 bp, 42 predicted proteins | sample 5384141 | NCBI WGS metagenome assembly VOFB01 (sample SAMN12384721, study PRJNA508395) | human gut metagenome | isolation source: healthy gut A | host: Homo sapiens | reverse complement strand
ACAAATGCAGCAGTTGCACATATCATCAGAACCAGCAGTATCGTACTTGCAAGTTTCTTCTCAATGGAAACTTTCTGATTTTCGCATAGGACAATCTGCTGAAGATTGTGAAATTCGGCTTCGCTGACATTTCCATTTAATGCTTTCCATGCAGTGCAGCGATCTGTAACCAGCAAAAAATCGGACAGCATTTCCATAAAGATGACAGCGAAAAATGCCAGAGAAAAGAACCACATCCCATTCCATTGAAGTTCTGTCAACACACTCTGAAGGCTTGAAGGCTTTAATGACACTAACGAAATAATGTAAATCAACGTGTTGCAGAATTCTCTTGCTAATGGCCCTTTTTGTTTAAGAAAATCCATTTTCAACCCTTTCCTTACAAACGGAGTGACTTAACCACCAATAGCCTGATAGTAATCCGTTTTAGAACGAATCAAAGAACCGTTTGACTTGTATTCTTTGACAGTTTGATGGTAGCAATTTTCGAAATATGTGTTCTATTTTTCTGCATTGGAATCACCACTTTTTGATAAAATTAGGAGCCATCACTTTCCGACAGCCATTCGTCTAGGATTCTTGATGCTATTTCAGCATATTCTTCATCTGTAGAAATAGATTTCAAATATTTGTAAAGAGTATTTTTTTCTTCTGCCGCCCCAATATAGGGATAACCGGGATTCCCCAGCATCTCTTTTATTCAGGATTTTTCTACTGAAATCCGGATTCCAAATCCTCCCTCTGAGTATGCAATGCTTATCCATGTTTCATCTTTTCTTAGCAAAACGCCTGTCGAAACGCTTTCTGAAGCCGATGCCTCTTCAGCGTATCCTAAGGTTTTCAATTGGTCAATATATTTTTGTATTTCTTCTTCAGAGATATTATTATAAAAGATTGCATAATACCCAGCATTAGAACCATCCAATATATATTCTATCGTTCCACTTTCCGGCTCACAAATAAGCCTAGTGTATTCATTATCCGGCCAAACTGAAGTATAAATACATTTTACATCAGACGGATTGGTTCCTCCATGTGTATCAAATTTTCCCTGACCTGAAAAACGAATTCAAAGAAAGACCAATATCAAAACTATAAAGGCAACCGCCATACTGCTAAAAATTCCAATTTCTTATTCATTTGGCTTGCTCCATAATTCAAACGTACAAAGCCACGATTCTTTTCTTTCGGCTCTAAAGAATCGTTGAGCATTAACACAACGCACAAAAAGAGAAACGATAAGATATAAGGTTGAACATATCTTTCCTCATCTAAACACAATTTATTGCCTGATTGAATAACATTCACCTTGGTGAAACAGTCTGTATAGCTATAACTTGTTCCTTCTGAGAAAGGCATCAGCTGGGATAAATCATATCGATTCCCTATAAAGAAACGTTTTGCCGTTATAATGTAATATTGCTTTCCATCAGTTAGTAAAAAATCAATTGAAGACTTCGATTCGGTCGATTTACAATCAACAAGAGTTAACACAGAATTTGAAACGCTTTCAAAATTTTTATTTGATAACACTTGCAATTTATCAAAAGAATACGGAAATCTTACGATAGAAATTAGCCATAGCAATATTATAATAGCACCGAAATGTCTGAAACATTTAACAATCTTATATTTTTTAGTTCCACGCATAATAAATTCAAACTATGTAAAGTTCACTAAATGCCGGACGTGACTCAACATTCTTCGATATTTCAATCAATTTGTTTTGATGTTCCATCCGAAAATAAACCAATTTCATTTATAGGATGTTTTTTGATCGGTCAAAACGCTAACGTTCATTTTCCATCATTGGTCTGTTCAAAAATGGGGTCACCATTGTCAAGATCATGAAAAAAAGCTGGACATCAAAACAATTCACCTGACGCGCTTTGTACGGTCGTGAAGTCAGAACTCGTGCTGTTTTTAGTTCCTGCTGCAAAAGAGACCAAAGGATTAGCAAAAGCGTGGTTGCAATGCAAACGATATGAATCTATTCCAAATTTTCATAATTAACCCTCACTGTAGATTATTCTAATAGAAATGGTATACTTTAGGTGTTCTATTCCAAAGATAAGGCTTCACCTATCATCTCTAGGATTAGTTTTTTAAAATGAATAACCTCACTTATCTACTGGCACTTCCAGTAATGGTTTCACTCCGTCCATCGGAATAGTTAAAGGTCGCAGAATACTCCAGCCTATAAGATTTTCCGGGCTTAGTGTTAAAGTTACTGCTCACCATGCAGGTTGAGGTCGTGCTGCTGTTCGAGCAGCTACTTACTTTTTGCCATGTTCCAATTGTTCCCTTTTCATAGAGAACGCCTGAAACGCTGATTTTCTTTACTCCAGTTCGTGTCTGGGCATCAACCTGATAGTATGTTTGGTAAATGGATCCGTTGACCGTACTATCACCTACATACCGCTCAGACTTTTTCAGCGGCCATTGCGGTGCAGGCAAAACTCAAGAGAATCACCGCTGAAATAACAATGGACAACAAACGCTTTTTCGACATAGACATACACCTCCGTTTTTTGCTCCTAACAAGAGCCTTTGTATAATCAGCGCAATTCGCATTCGCTTCGTTTCAATTTTCAGGAGAAATTTTTTCAAATTTTCCATCTTTGTAAGTTCAGACAAAAAAAGAAAGCCGGACATTTGTGTACTCTCACAAGTGTCCGGCTTTCTTTAAAATACCTTTTCCGCAATTTTCATAATCTCATCGTATGGAATGTTTCCCATAACGGTATGTGTAATCCCCTGATATTCCCAACTTAGAGTATAAACATTCTTTCCATGTTCATCCGTACTAGTTCCAAGTACGCCATCTGCTTCTCCGACCTTTACGGTTTCGTACACTGTATGCTCATTATCAAATAGGGACTGCTGCCCCGGCTGGATAATTGAACAACGGACAGTGTAGCTTTCCTCTGTTTCTTTTGACGAGTAAACATGTAAAAAGTTTTCTGCTCGTTCAAATTTCTGCGCATCGTCCATTTCAAAGCCGTCCGGCACATAATGATTGCTGTATCCATCCGGTAATCGTTCCAACGGCTCGCCGTCCATCTGATACGTCAGCTGCATCTCAATGGGCAGGAACTTCTGAATCAGCGTGTAGACTGCCTTGCGGAAGTCTGCGCTTACTGCAAGCGCACCGAGAGTTAAAATTACCAGCGTCAGGGCTGCAACAAGCACCCGTTTCAGCACCGGACGGCGTTTATGCAATGCCGCTTGCAGGCGAGCATCCCATCGGGAAGTATCCGGGTAGCGTTCCTTAAGCTGTGCTGGAGTTGGCAGTTCGTCCAGTTCTTTTTGTGCATCTGCACGGAGTGCCATCATCAATGCAGCGTCAAAAGAAACTTCTGTCCGCTCACTCATGGCTGTTCAGCTCCTTCCACAATAGTTTTCTTCCACGGAAAAGCCGCATCCGAACCACTTCATCCGTCAGTCCAAGCGATTCGGCAATCTCCCGGTTGGTGTAGCCCATTGCTAAAAGGCGTAGCGGGTCACGATACATCGGTTTCATCTGTCCAATCAGTTCTGTCAGATGTTCGATGTTATCGGTGCTAACTGCTGCATCATCCGGCACCGGGGCGCTATCTGGTTCGTTTGGGATTTCTTCCAGCGGTTCTTCTCGCTGCTTGCGAAGCATATCATATGCACGGCTTCTACTACAACTAACGAGATAAGCGGCGAGTTCGTGACAGTTTTCTCGATGAATTTTAGAGCGCAGCGTATTAAGCCCGCTTTGCACCGCCTCGGTGGGCAGATCCCAGTCCGGGGCAATTTCAGCGGCCAGCTCCGGGAGATCCTGCTCCCGCAGAGCTGCCAGCAGTTGAGACGCCAGCTCTCCCTCCAGCAGAGCGCAGTCCAGGGTGTCTTCCGTCTGGGGAGCAGGAAAACGGACATCCAGATCCAGTTCGCTCTCACACCAGTCCCAGATGGCCATATAGACCGCGCCGGAGCAGTCACCGTCGGACAACTCCTGCCGCTGGTTATTTTTTATCAGATAAAAGGACGCGATCTGTGACATGGTGGTTCCTCCTAAATGTTATTCGCTTCCATCAGCCCTTCGGCCTGCAACCGGATCACATAGAAAGCCCGCACCCAGTCCAGTTCCTGCTCCATGGAGTCCTCCAAAGCCAGCAGGCGGCGCTTGCCAAGCCTGCGATCCAGAAGGGCAAAGATACGGACAAGGGGATTCTCGCTGACAAGGCTTTTCTCGATGCTCTGGTTGTCAAAGATCCCAAACGCCTCATAGAACACCTTTTGGTCAAAGGTGCCCTGCTCCAGCGCATAGGCATGAGCCTGATTGATGGCCTCTTTTGCGGAGTCGTGATCTTTCAGCGTGGTGGAGCGCAAGTGATGAAATTTCGTCCACACATTTTCAAAATAGGTGTAGTAGTTGCTCCGCAGCACTTCCACGCCGTCCACACGAATGGCGGCCCGGCCCTCATGGTCGGCGCTTTTGCTGTAACTGGTGGCAAAATACTGGATGTGGCCCCGGAGTGCCGGGCACAGGTAGTCATTCTCCAATTTGTTCCGGATTCCACTCCAAGTGGATACTCTACTGTTTGACATAGGTGTTGTTTCCTCTCTGCTGATTCCTACTGCTTTTGGAGATACTCCCGGAAACATTCGATGAACTCCCGATTCCGCTTTGGGACATCGAACCCCTTCCGATGGGGAAAGAACCCCTCCCGTTCCACATCGTCCAGCAGCTTCGGCAGATTGGAAAAACGGGCGAAGAATGGTAGTGCATAGTCCTGGATCTGCCCGGAAATTTCCTGGATAGAGCGTTCCCGCTCCAGCAGAGTAGATACCTCATAGCGGGGGAAGTCATCATACCGGTGGGTCAGCCGGGCGATGGAGGTACCCACGATACCATCATAGGTTTCCTCCGTCCCTTCCTGCTCACTGCGCCACTGGGCAATCACCGGGGAACTCACATCGAAGAAGGCAGTAAAAGTGGTGGAGCCAAAGCGGATGGAGGGGGAAAAGTAAAAGGAGAACACAAAGATACCGTCTTTTTTGTAGATGTCATTTTTGCTCTTGCGGTATTTGTAACCCAGCGGGATCAAAGGCTCCGCGATCCGCTCACAGGTATAGACGAAGATCTCACGGGGCTTGGTTCCCTTGGGAAAATCCTTCTTCTCCATGTTGCCACCTCAATCAAAATCCATCCAGACCAGGTGTTTTCCGCAGTGGAGGCACTGGAACAGATAGATTGCAGATGCCCGCCATTGACAGATTCCCGGATCATTTCTTTTTGCTCATCGTCCCACATCGGATCGTCCAGCACATCCTCCAGCACACCCAACGCCCGCAGTTCTCTGGCACCCACATGACCCAGATAGGCGCAGTAGTCGCCACAATGGGCGCGCCAGTATTCCTGCTGCCAACCGGAGTAGCCGGGAGTTCGGTGGATGAGCTCGTCCAGCTTCTCCGGATCGTCTACACCATCGTCCACAGAGAAATCATCTTGAAAACTACCGTCATATTTCCGGGCTGCTTCGCCGTTGGCGATGCACTCTGGGCACAGATACGCAATATCCTCCACAGAAAAGAACGGATTGGTATAGAAAATATGGGTCGTCTTGCCGCAGCAGTCGCAGACAACGCCGTCTGCGGATTCCTCAAAAGCCCCAGTTTCCAGAGGGTTTGGGTGATACCGGAAGGCGGGCAGGCCCAGCTGGGCCTGCCGCTCCTTCTCTTTCTGCTTCTCCTCCGGCGTTTTGGGCTTGGGGATGGCGTAGTGATTGCCCCAGTTCTCCGCGTAGTCCTTCAAGATGCCCAGCCGCTTGAGGGTCTTCTTGTCGGAACGATTTCCGATTTGGCAGAGCAGTTCGTAGGCATCCTTCTTGAAGTCCAGTAGATCATACACATCCACCAGCACTTCCTTGGCCTGCTGATCCTCACTCTGCTCAAGTTCTTCCTTGAAGGTATATAGAGCGCGGACACTGTCCGGACCTTCATTGGTCGCAACAAACTGTTTTTTTAGTTCGATATAGGTTTTTTGATATTCTGTCATTGGTCGCACCTCCCATCAATCCCACCAGAAATACCAGACGGTGGACTGCCACAGGACAGCTGCCAAGGAGCCAATGCTTCCATCCTCATTCTGATCCAGATCTGGGCAGAAACCATATTGCTCCACAGCCACCTCCATAGCTCTTTCCTTGGAAATCGGAGTTGGAAGTTCAAACTCCAATTCATCGTGGCTCATGGCGGCAGGGATGGCACCATGTTGCTCGAACCAGTATTTCGCCACTGCCATCAGGTCCGGTGTGTCGGGACACTCATTCCAATTTCCAAAGGGCAGGTAGGCGAAGATCTCCCAGGGGTTCTTTACCGGAATTTTAGCCAGAATGAGCGGATATGTCATTCCGGTATCATCGTTCCAATAGTTTGCGAAGCGGTCGTTGGGTTCTCCGCCCTCCATCTCGCCCAGGACTTCCTCATCCCAGTCCAGATCATCGTCCTCGGCTTCTTCCTTGCGCTGACCGGTCAATTCCTCCAAAATCGCCTTTCCGTCCTTGATGGGAGCGGAGAGCATCTTCTTTCGATACTCCTCCACGGTTTTGAGGTCAAATTCATAGAAGTCCGCATCATGCTCCGGGTCAGCGTTCATCACCAGACACTCCAACTGCGTTTCATCATCCGCCTGGATAAGTACGGGAACAAAGCCCTCCCGTACCCCCAGCCGCCGGGCGTAGCTGTATGCTGACATGATGGGATCATCATCTGCCATAGACGGGAAATAGGTACACTCACAGTCCAGATACTCCATAATGGCCTGCGCCACCTCGGAAGGCTCCAGCGTATCCTCGTCAAAGTCCTGTCCCTGCCAGTTGGTGAAGCGTTCCTCAATTACCTCTGCCATAGCCTGATAGTAGTCCTCGTCAAAGGGGATGAATAAGTATGCCTCCTGTTGAAATTCATTGGAGTGGTATCGGGACGGACCAAAATATTTCAGGGCATAGTCATCAATGTCGGCAGGATAATAGGGCGCATCAATTTCTCCATAGTAATAATGGGCAAAGGCACGGCCTTTCTGATTGAACAGAGCCGAGAATAGACAGCCGAACAGCTCCTCCCGGATGAATGTTCGTAGGTCTGTGTTGCCTGGATCGGCTTTGACCTGATTTACCACTTCGCCATGCTCCGCCAGGAATTTCCCGCCCATCAGGTCATGCTCCATGCACCAGCGCAAATAAATCGCCATGTGGTTGTAGGCGTTGATGGGGTCAATGGGAAGCTCCTTCTCCTCAAGGTTCTCAATATGATAGGAAACATCATCCATTCCTATGCTGTCATCGTCATCCTCCGGATCTCCCTTTATAGGCTCGTAACCGATCTTCAGGGTCATCTGTTCCTCTGGCAGAGAGACACCGGGGCTGCGGGTGATGGTGTGCTTATCGTCCGCAGAAAAACCGATGGTCTCGCCGTCTTGCAGCGTCACATCACACGCCAGCACATAGGAGGCAAGGCTTGCCAAAAAGTCCCGTAGTTCCTCCGGCTCAGCGTCGGTGTTCAACACCTCCATTTCCTCCTTGCCAAACACATCCATGCCGTAGGTGTAGCCGTTTAGGCCCCCCTCGCTCCGGTACAGGCCGAACCAGACCCAGTTGAAGATGGGCAGTTCGTCCTCTTTTGAGCATATCGGCAAGGCCCTCATAGAAACGAGGCTCAAATACCACGCCGCTGGTGTAGACACCGGTGGCATATTTCTGCTTGCAGCACACTGCCATCGCCTTGGTGAACAGCTTACCCCGTTCCAGCAGTTTTTCCTCCTCGCCCAACACAGCCACCACGATATGGGCCTTGTGCGCTTTGGCCACTTCTACGGCCTCTGGCCACATATAGTTGTTTTCGGCGTTGATCTCTGCTTCATTGTCAGGGATGTGACCGTGGAATAGTGTCACGATCAGCATCATATTGCCGACCCGCATTACCACAGCGTCATCGCTGTTCTCATCATCTTCGTCGCCCTCAGCCGGCTCATCGTCCACGATGCCCCATTCTTCCCGTAGATCCCGGATCAACTGCTCCTTGTCCCATTCCGCTTTGGAGAGGAGCACAGACCCGGCAAAGGAGCCCTTACGGTCAGTTTCCTCCTCGTCGGCGTCATCCTCAAGATCCTCTGCATCTTCATCCGGATCATAGAGGGATTCATGCTCCAGTCCGCGGACAAATTCCTCAAAGCTGTCTGCCAGATGGGTAATCTTGTAGTCGTTTTCCTGATCCACATGGACCACCGCAGGCTCTCCCTGAGGGCCGCAAGCTCGGTAGTCCAGGAAAATCATATCGTGTCCGGCGCTTGGACAGTCACAGATGGCCACGCCGATGGCAGGATACTCCCACTCATCGATCATAAACTGGCTGCCCAATTCCCCGCAGAGGGAGCAGCTCTTTTCTCGCCCGATGCCGAAAATGCCGGTGATGGCCACATGGTCATCTGCCCAGCAGGTAGGTTCATCGCAGGGATAGCAGGTGTTCACCGGAATGCCGCCGTTGTGCTGCTTCATCAGCCAGATGTAGGCGGCGGGCAGCTTGTAGCCCAGTTCCTCCTCCACGCTGGCGATCAGCTCATCGGAAGGCGGCTCACTGACATATTCTTTCAGTGCATACCAATTATCATCCCAGAAGTTGGTGAGGTCGAAGCCCTCAAATGGAGTATCACCGGGCACGAATTTGGCCTTCTTCTTCCGGCTGCGCTGGCGTTTCCGGATCTCCGCCTTACACTCCCGAATTACTGCCGGGGCATTTTCATCCTCCGGGTCCAGCTCCGCCCACCGCTGGGCGTAGGGGATGGCTTTTTCCTCCTGACCATGGAGATACTGATAGCCGTAGGCCATCCGCATATTCCACTCCGCCTTGTCCTGGCCTTCCTCCCGGACGGACTCCAGCACCTCGATGGCCCTCAGGAGGGCTTTGTCTCCCTTGGATTTCAAAGTGCCCTCGTCATGGTCCCCGATGATGGCGTAGTTTTCTAGCGCCCGTGCCAAGGCGTAGGCGGTGCGATAGTTCCTCCAGTCCTCCGGGATGGCATTCAGTGCCTGGATACAGCGGGTGTACTCATCTTCGTCGTTCCACTGCTCCAGCTGCTGGAAGAAGGATTCGGCGTTCTGTTGGGTATAAGGAATATAGTCCATGCCCGTAAGCGTTTCGTCCAACTCGTCATCCTGATTCTCAGTTTCTGTCCCATCATCTTGTTGCTTTAGGGGTACAGAACCGGCTTCACGGCGGAAGGTGTGGAAGATGGCCCATGGGATGTCCGTGCCTTCAAAGAACTCTTTCGCCATGTTCAGCGCCTCTTGGATGTCCCAGGCGATGAAGTCCACATAGCCACAGTAGAGGCCGGTAGCCCCGCCGGTGAGAGTGAGCACTTCCGATCCATCCCCGGTGGTGAACACTTCCTCCAGTTTGTCCCGGAAGTCGAAAATTTTCTGACTGCCTTCCTCCTCCCGCAGGGTATCCAGGGGATAGCAGAAGAAGCCCGCCACCGCGCCGTCGGCATGGAGATCGTCCATAAAGTCGTTGTCGGCATTCAGATAGCCGTTGATGAGCGGCACACAGCAGGTGGAACCGGCCATTACATCCAGCCGCCAATCGGCGTCCGGGTCCTGATTGGGTTTCATTTCGTAGCCAAGATAGCTCTCCAGATAGGCTTCCGGATCGGTGGAGAGCTCCAGGCCCTGCTCCCGCAGTTTGTCGGGCAGCTGGGACAGGAGGAAGGACGGCTCTGCCTTGGGTTCCTCCAGCACATCAAAACTGTCTATGTATCTCATGTGGGAGATCTCGCCCAGCATCTGGTCGGTAAGGGTGGTGAGCATCCACCAGACTCGGCCTTCTGCCTCACGGAGCATAGGCAGCAGCTTTTCGCAGTAAGCGGAGATGGCGAAGCTGTTTTCACCCTGTTCCTCCAGCCAGATCTGCACATCCTCCCCAGAGATGTCCCAGCCGTCCTCAGTACGCAGACCGATGTTCTGGAGGGGCTGACGGCCCACCAGGATGTTCCAGTGCTCCAGTACCTCTTTGGGGGCGTGCTTCTGGAAGTAGACCAGCTCAAACAGTTTGACCTTGTCGCCCTCTGGGGTGAGGATCAGCTCGTACTTCTCGCCATTCACGCCCATCTCAAAGGAGATCTCATCAAAGGCCAGATTCAGGGTTTCCTCATTTGGGCCACGAGTTCTGCACCGCGGGTGTGGTCCTTGTCGTCGTCCATCATCTGGCGCAATTCTGCTTCCATCTCGGCAAAGGTTTCCCACCAGTTCTCTGTCCGTTCCCGGAAGCACTCCGAGAACTGCGGCAGGGAAATACCCTTCCTGCACCAGTCGATCAGTTCCTCAATGTCCTGTTGGGTGTTGAGCTTAGGATCATCACCGGGATGCAGTTCCAGAGCTTTTTCAAAATACCGCAGAGCCCGGCCCTCCTGATCCAGATAAAAGTAGGAGTAACCCATGCGGAAGTTCCAGTAATAAGTTTCTCCCAGTTCCTCCTCGTGGGACTGCATCAGTTCCAGTGCCCGGTGAAGCAGCTTCCTTCCCTCCGGCTCGCTGGGGTCCGCCAGATTGTTGTAGGCGCGGGCCAGCTCCATATCGATTTCCGGGGTACGCTCCTCGGCAGAAATTGCCTCCAGTGCGTCAACGATTTTCTGGTGTTTGCTCTCCTCATGCCACTTCTGGCACTGCTTTAAAATATCCATATCCGGGTCCTCCTCGTCCTCATCCGGTTTCCAGTCTTTGATCTGCTGGAACACACCATTCTCATCCCGCTCAAAGGCGCAGGGGGCGGGGGTGTTCAGCAGAGGAATGATGTCGGGATCGTCGTTGCAGATCGTGTTCAGCTTGTAGATCCCGGCGTTGTTGGGGTCGTCCATGTACGCCTCGCTCTCGTCACCAGCGGTGAAGCGCCAGCCACTGTCCCAGCCGCCGTCCGGCTTCTCCCTATAGCAGTAGCCCACCTTGCAGCCCTCCACCGTGATGCGGTTGGTGGCGATACAGCCATCGGCGCCCTCCCAGTCGGGAAGCAGATGTTTTACATCTTCCGCCTTTACATGGTAGTTCCGGTTGCGGCCAGAGGCTTCGTACAGCTCCTTCCGCAGCATTTCCACCTGAGAAGCCATATCCGTGATCTCATCCTCGCCCATCATCTCGCTGATGTCGTATTCCAGCGGGGCATGGACAAAGTCCGCCAGGGCCTTGTCCATGGCCTCGTGCTCCTCCGGCGTGGCGGTGATGCGGATACGGCGGGCGGGGGTGTTGTACTCGTCCAGATCCTGAAGGCTCACACTGCCGCTGACGCTGCACTCCAGCAGGATGGCGGCCAGGTCGGTGACCACATCAATGGCGAAGTGAAGTCCATTTCCACGCCGTCCGAATGGGTGAACTCCAGGTACTCCACGGTTTGGCGAAATCCCAGTTCTGCTTGTCCAGACCAATCTTGGCAAAAATCTCGCTGAGGGGGATCTCCTCTTGCTCTGGTCCTCCAAAAATGCCACAAGGTTCAGACTGTCATCGGAACCTCCAATAAAGTTGCCCCAGTATTTTTTGATATACATGTGTCATGCCTCCTGTTCTGAATCCAGTCGATCAATGAGCTGATTCAAGTGTTCCAACCACACAGGAGCGATCTCACCGCTATCCTCGTTCTTCCAAAGATCCACAATCTCACGGATGCCGTCCTCGTCCGGCACCTCGTTTTTGATGTCGGTGAGCTGCCGCAGCAGGAAAGCAAGGGCTTCTTTGGATGCTGTGAAACCGGTGACTTTATCCCATATAGCTTCTTCATGATCGTAGTCCAGCTTGCTGTTATCCTTCCATTGGAAATACAGCTCCGCCAGAGCCATCGCAGTATTGTCAAAGAGAAAGTCGATTTGTGAGAAGTCAGCTCCCAGCATGACTTCCTCTTTCATCAGTTCGATCATCTCGCCCAGATCCATTACCGGATGCTCCGGTACATATTCATTTTTGAGGATGTCCAGTACATCCAACCCTTCGTCACGCTCTAATGCTTTTATGCCCCATGCTCCCATGTCGGCACCTCTCTTTCTTTATTTTGTATCAAGCTTCTATTGTCAATCATAGTTCTCCAGCCGAATGATAGGCCGATAAAAGTCATAATCTCCGTTTAGTTCATTGTCCTCCTGCACTTCCGGCTTGCAGTGGGGCGAACAGGGTAGGAAACCGAGAAATGGGCCCAGCCCGCCGCAGATATTGCATCCCGCCGTCACCGCCGCAGGTGGTAAGCCTATCAGCCTGCACCACTTCCCGCATATAGGGATCGTAGGCGATGGACAGGCCGAAGAAGTTGGGCTCCTCCATGTCATAAGGCCGGTTCTCATCCTCATCCATATCCTCAAACCAGCGCAGACGCATGGAGTAGTCCATCCCATCTCCCCAGGGGAACAGGGTGCGGCATCCGCCGCCACACAGATAGGCCCACTCGTCCGCTGTAGGCAGGGAGAAGCCCCTGTTTTCCAGCATGGCAAGAAGTTCATCGTAGTCTGTGCGGTTATAGATACAGATCTGAAAGCCCTTTTCTGTCCGCTCAATGCGGGCCGACTGATGCAAGGTAAGACTGCTGCTGTCACTCCAGGCAAAGTCACGGAACTCCTTCAGCCAGTCAGGGTGGGCGGTCAGTCTGGGATCGTCCATTTTGACCGACTCCCAGTTAATTTCCTCCAGCTCCCGGCCCACCAGCATGGGTCCGATGGCCGCCTGCCGAACGGAGCCATGCTTTCCCGAATCATCTCCTCCGGGTCCCGCTCCATCTCCCATTCCCGGAACAGATACTCCAATTCCTCCCGGCTCTCCTGATTCAGTCCCTCGGCAAACTGCTCCCAGCCCAGGGTGACGGTATCGCCGGGGACAAAGACGAACTCCCGGCCATCTTTCTCGAAGATGCCGGTGGTGCAGCTCTGGCCCCAGCGGTCAAAAGTATGTAGACCGAGAAAGGTCATATCATAACGAGCAGCCAGGTTTTCCATCAGCGCCTGCTTCTCGATGTTTTCCATTTGATTGAATTGGGTGCGGAATAGTCTTTCGTTCATAACAAGTCCTCCTACAGCCTATCCAGGTTTTCCTGTAAATCGCCCTGCATCAAGTGCTGGGCAATGGCTTGGTTCAGTGCCTTATGGGGGTGATAGGCTGCCTGCTCTACATCGTGGAGGCACTCCTCCATCAATGCCTCCGGAGAAATGCCTTCCCGTTTGCCATAAAGATGGCCGAAGGCATAGCACACGGACTTGAGAAAGCCGAAAATATAGTCGTGATTTCCACGCATACTGGGCAGGTCATTGAACGAGCCCATACCACCGTATGCCCGAAGATGATGGGCAACCTCCCGCCGCTGGTTCCAGTCCTGAATGTCCCGCTCCAACCAGTCGATCCAGTTCTTGAATTCCGGATGGTCTGCCAGAAGGATGGAGCGCAGACAGGTCAGAGCCTCGGTATAAATATCAGACTGTTTCATTGGCCATCGCTCCCCCAAATACCTCCATAGAGCACACCATCTTTTCCAAGGAACAACATCCGGCTGCGAAGCAGGCTGCACTGCTCCACAGCGACCTTGTTTCCGTCACAGGTGGGAATCGCCTCCTGCTTTTGCCCAAGGTGATCACCATGAGCGGTAAGGAAGTAGAATTTGTCCCGTTGCTGGTATCCGCCTTGAAACAGGAAGGCATTGCCGGACGGGGCAACAGAAAAAGCTCCGCTTCCTTCGATTGGCAGTTCAAACACAAAGTCCTCTTTGAAGTTCGTCCGCACCAGCCGGAATTCATCGTAATAATAAAACCACAGGTTTTCTTCTTCGTCCAGGCTGATGGCATAGCAGTCATAGATGGAATACTTCTCATTCTTCCAGAGAGGAGTTCCCTCCGATGTCCATGCAATCAGGCCGCAAGCACCCAGAGGTTCATCCCAACCGTAATTACCAAATACACCTTCATCAAAGTAGCTGGTAATGATGGTGCCATCTTTTTTTACCACGCAGTCTTGAATGCCATCCCCCAGGCAGAAACGGGACAGCACAGCTCCGTCCCGGCTGACGATCCAGGCGTTCTGGTCGGGGCCGTTTTCCCGATAGGCGCATCTTGCCCCCAGCAGGAGGAAGTGATCACCTGCGGGCCGCAAATAATGGAACTGGAACTTCAAGAGGCCAAGAGGAAACAGCGTCGTTTCCAGCACCCGCTGTTCCGCCCAATCCAGCTGGATTTCCACTGCGGTATAGGTGGAAGGAGTGCTGAGCCAGTCCTTACCCTGTGTTTCGGACGGCTGTTCCATGAGAAGATAGACTTTTCCATCCCTTGCCGTGAAAAAGTCTGTCACTTCTGTGCCCTCCAGATGGTTTTCCCGGCGCAGCTGGTTCAGGTCAATGATGGAGAACAACGGCAGATTTTTGGCTTTTATAGGTTTGTTCATAGTGTCTCCTCCTGGCTACTTTAACGCTCCATCATAGGTGTGGCTTTCCCAGGCGGCCTCAAATTCCGCCTGCTCTATGACGCAGGCGTGGAACTCCTCGCCCCAGATATGGGCGTTTAATTCCTCCACGGTGGGGACGGGCGTGATTTCAATAGCTCCGTCGTAAAGGTCAGGTATGTTGTGGGTGTGACCGTCCATAAAGATGTCAATGGAGCGGAGAGCCAGCCGCTCATTTTCTGTATCCACTTCATAGAGGATCACCGACGGTTCTCCCTCCGGTGCGTCCTCCCAAAAGAGCTTGATGTACTCGATCATTCCATTTCCCTCATTTGAACCAATGCCACCCCGTCATGGTGCCGGTTACCTCATCTATCTGTATTGCAATATCATAATTGCCGCGACAGCCCAGCAAGGCCGCGAGATGATCGTTTTCCATAATCAAATCATAAAACTCAACCGCTATACCTTGGAATTCCTTTGGAATCTTCAGCGCAGAAAAGAAATCCACTGATTGAGCATTTTGGAAAAATTCAATGGCCGTTTTACTGCATTTTACTATTATCCCTTTATGAGTGGTCAACTCTTTCATGCTTTCGCAGCCTCACTCATGTTCAGATACATCCCCATCGTTTTTTCATTGTCACAGGCCGCCCGGATCATCTTGGATAGCAGCATCAAATCGTCGATGTATTGGGAGTACACGCAGAACACATCCTCGTCAGAGTCGAAGTGAAACAGATCCACGCCGCTGTTATTTTCCTCGAACTCCTGGATCACGCCCCGGACAAGCCGCTCCCAATCCGCGCTGCTGCCTGTCAGTCCCAGCCGTCGGAATTTCTCTGTCCGGAATCCGTCGCTGATCTTTAGCAGAAGGGAGATCGCATAGGGGTGGTGGGGAATGAGAAAGAATGGCGCGATCTGCTCCGGCTTCTCCCAGATTTTGAAAGGCGGGCGCGGATCTGGTATCCAGGGCAGCATCTCCCACTGGTCGTCCGGTCTGTTTCCGTATTGGGAAAAGTCTTTCATGGCTTCACCGCCTGTTCAAGTTTCTTTCTGCATTTCTCAATGTGGGCTTGCTTGGTAGCTGTGATCTCCCGCACCAACTCTGTCTTCATCTGCAATAGAAGCGCAATCTTCTCAGCAGGCATCCCGTCCGCTGCCAGCATACAGAGAATTTCCTTCTGTGCGGAGGCTTTTCCAGCAGCAAAACCAGTATCATAGTCGTGAGACAGCAGGGCAAAGAATTGCTCCGGTGTCAGAGTGGAAATCAGTTCCTGCTCCCCGTGATAGATCCTGCTGCGGAGCATTTCCAGTTCATAAAGTTTCATTTCTGCCATGCTGTACTCCAATCGTCAAATCGGTCTATGTAATCCTCCCCATAGCCCATGCGCCAGCCAATGGAGTATCGCTCGATTTCCCGGTGGGCCAGCCAAGGGGGAGGCATGATTTTCTTATCTTGTAGTGCCATATTGTTTTCCTCATTTTTCTTTCAGGCTTCGCATCCGTTTCATGATCTGCTCCTGTTTTTTCGCGGTTTTACGCTACCTTCTCAAAAATCCCGCAGCTGTTCAAACTGCTCCAGCAGAGCATCTTTTTGGAGCGCTTCGCCTGGCAGAGCATCCAGAATATCCCGCAGGGCCATGTAGATTTCATCCCGTTCCTCGGTTTCGATAAAGCCCATCTTGTTGAAGGTCTGGGTATAGGCTGTCACCGCATCCAGCGCCTGGGACTGGGCGTCCTCGCCCGGTTTAGCGGCCAGCTGCATCAGCTGGGAACGAGTCTTTCGGTATTGATTGGCTGCCTTTTTCGCAGCAGAAGCAGGGATATGCTCCGCGCCGTCCCAGCCTCGGAAGGGATTGTCCAGGTTTTGCGCCAGCCACTCCGGTTTCCGGGGCTTGGTGATCCGCAGATCCATTCCCGGCTTGCCTTTCCAGATCTGCTTTGCCGCTTTTGCCGCCGTCTCCGGCAGGCTGGTCATCCAGAACCAGCGAAGCTCCGGCATCTGCTCCGGGGTAGGGATGTCAGCTGCGCCGAAGCCGAACAGGTCGAAGGTGGAAAGGTTCGTCAGTTCCCGAGCCCCTCCCACGGCGGAGAAGTTCTCCAGGTTTCCCGGCGCGCCCCAGAGCCGCAGTTCCTTTAAGTGGGGATAGACAGCAGCCAGTCCGCTCAGATCAAAGTCCTTCAGCTCGATGCCATGCAGCCCCCGTAGGTTCGGCAGTTCCGTGTGCGGGCGGTATTCCCCGATAAATTGGAGGGTCAAACCGCTGCCATCTTCGGGGGCATGGATGGCACAGGCGTCCGGCCCCTTGTTCTGGAACAGGAGCAGCTCCGTTCCCTCACACAGCCACAGCTCCTCCAGCCCGGTCATGTCCAGCATCAGCTTTCTGATGCTGGTGCCCCGCAGATCAAGTGTCCTCTGACCGTGGTTCAGCAAAGTCACTTCATCAACAAAGGGGGTTTCCCGCAAAAACTCCAGCAGATCCGGGTGCCACCGCTCGCAGATGAGTTCGGAGAGGCAGGGCAGAGCCTTTAGTTCCAGCGCCGAATCGAATGGTGCGTACTGGTCCATCACCCGATGGTTGTTGACCTTCAGCTGGATACCGCCGATCTCCGTTTGCTCGTCACTGTCCATGGCCTCCTTGAAGGCCCGCCGCCGTTCCTCCGGAATGGCCTGCCACCGGATCTGGAGATACACATCATAGCCGTCACTCCAGCCTCCGTAGGAGCGGCAGGGCTGGTCGGTGAAGGGCGGAAGTGTGCCCACCAGTTTATATTGGGGCGGGACCTCCAACGGCACCCGCAGCAGGTGGAGGTCGCGGGACCAGTACATGAAGTCCTTGTAGAGCGGGCGGAGATGGGGCAGTTCCTCCGCAGTTAGAGGGGCGTCGCCCACCCAATCCAGAGAGAGGATCACCGCCCAAGACTCTTTGCTCACCGTGTCTGGCGGCGCAATATAGGCCACCTGGCAGGCGGTGTAGCGTTTCAGATATTGGTTATAGACTGTATAGACCTCTCCGGCGGTGGCTTTCATGGTATCACGCTCCTCTCGTCAGTTCTTTTCCAGATAGAATCCCCATACGCAGTTGGAGAACTCCCCGGCAGCAAAGCGGTGAATCTGCCCGTTGATCTCCACCTGCCAGACCTCGAAGGTATGGTCTTGATGATAGATCGGGTCTTTGACTTTTACTCGCTTGCCGGTGGTTTGCCAGTTGTAGTCAAAGATGTTCACACCGAACAATTTGCATTGACCGTCCGGGCCAAAGGTTTCATATTCCCAAGCCATGTGATGCCTCACACTTCCGTGCGCTGCCAGCCGTTCAGCCGCTCCTGCACCGCATCAATCTTCCAGCCTTCGCCCACACGCTTCATAAGAAAGCGGCGGTCAAAGCCGGTGTTTTTCTCCCTGGTGTAGATGTAGAGCTTGTTTTTGGTGATCTGCTCTGCGTCAAGGAATTCTTCCCCGTTGTAGGTGCCCTGGGCGCTGTATGAGAGGCCCAGAGGTCGATAGCCCGGACGGGGCTTTTCGCTCACATATTTCTCCCAGATCGTCAGCAGACGGGGCACTGCCTCAGCACCTTCAAACCCGGCCTGCTCCATGTACTGCTCCCACTGCGTCATCTCGGCAAAGAAAGCGGACAGCACCCTGCGGCATTCCGCCGCCGCCTGCTCATCCAGCTGGACGGGCTTTTTGGCCTTTTCCCGCTGGAGCTGGAAGAAGTGTTCCATCTGCTCCTGGGTGAATTGCACATGGGCCACCGGCTCGATGCGGTTGTTGCCGGCGATGGCCAGCAGGCCCTCATAGGTAACGGCGGTATGGTCGATCTGGATGTGGGAGAGCTTGGGGATGGAGGCCGCCTGGAGCAGACCGGCATCATCCAGCCCGGTACGGTTGAGCGTCAGAAGGTCCAGCTTGCAGCCTTGCAGAGCGGACAGACTGCTGCCGTGGATGGCGGCGTTACCGTCCAGCAGCAGATAACGCAGCTTGGGCATAGCGGAAAAAACGGGGAAACAGGCGTCAGTGAGCGCACCGTCCTCCACGCCGAAGTTGGCCATGCTTTTATGTCCGGCAAAAGGGGCAAGCAGTTCATCCGTCACCGGATAGCTTTTCACATGGAAGCCCACCAGGGTGTAACCGGCCAGCTGCTCCATGATCTCTACGGTCAGTTCCGGGACTTCAAACTGCTTTTCTCCGTCTAAGGTCAGGACACCGCTCTCCCAGTTCACTGTCCGCGCCCGTTTTGGTAATTCCATAGCGCGCCTCCTTATTCCTGCTCTTTGTAACTGGCTTCAATGTCGATGAAGCGCACATACACGGCGCAGACTTCGCCCTTTGCATCATAGCCGAAGTAGACGGGATAGTAACCGTCGCCCCAGCCAGAGGCCGAAGATGGGCAGATTGCAGTCCGTGTCCGGCACTGTCCAGTTGAGCCAGTCGCCGCAGTCTCCCTGATATTTGGGGTGGGCTTGGCGTTTTCCTCCAGCAGGTCACAGAACAGGTCGTTGTAGGGGTCGATGTCCGGGTCCTCCTCCAGCCGCTTGGACCAGTATTTCTTGAAGGCCGACTGGGTCTGGATGTCCGCAATACACCCCATTCCGGCATCTACGCCGAAACCGAAGATAGTCATCATCTCCCAGTGCCGCGTCCAGATCCTCGTTGCCCACCATGCCCAGCTCATAGCGGACAGGCTTTTCCTGAGACCTCCACCTTGACGCAGGCATAGCGGTCGCCGTATTGTTCGCTGGGCACCACGCAGATCTTTACGGGGTAAGTTCCCGGCGGGGATCGTTTGAAGGAAGGGCAGAGTGTCCTCCAGCTCCACCAGCGGATCACAGGCGAAAATCTGCCCGGTGGGGAAATGGACGGTGCCGATGTCCAGCACATCCACCGCCATGTTCCCAATCACTTTCTCTGTAAAATGGGCCTCCAAGTCAACTTTGCAGGTCAGTTTATCCTTGATTGCTTCGTATTTGTTCAGCCATTCAGTTGTAGGCATATCAGTTTCCTCCTGTTGATTTAGTTTCTTGATGTACACACTCTTTGAGCCGTCCCAATAGCAGTTCACACACCGGCCATCCTGAAAATGATGGTCACAATTCGGGTAGCCATAGAGAATATGGGCACATTCCGGGCACAGCCCCATCATCTGTGAGGAGCCTTTGAAAAACAGGCTGCCGCACTCATCACAAAGGGCCAGTTCTTTTTCTGCCATAGGGATCACCAGTCCCGTTCCCGGATGGCCTCCTCAGTGTCAATGGGGATGCCAAACCACTCTAGAATGTAGGCCACGGTTGCCGCAATACATTCCCGCGCCACCGTTTCGATCTCGCTGTCGTTCTCGTCAAACTCCTCCTGGAGATCATTGATGCCGCAGACCGCCTCGTCCAGCGTTTCCTGTACCACTTCGGGGTCGGTTTCGCCGTTCTCCAGCAGGTCGATGACCTTCTGAAGCTCGTCCTTGACCTTGTCCACCAAAAAAGCAGGATAGTAATCGTCTTGATACATCTCGTCCAGCAGCTTGTAATTGGGGTCAAATGCTTTCATAGGGATTGCTCCTTTCCTCGTGTATGTCAGTCACGCTCAGCTCTCATGGGTGATACAGAAAATCTCCTGGTTCAAGTCAAAGTAGGTCACCATCAGCTCGTCGGTAATCTCCGGGTTGAAGGACAGGTCCAGATGAACACTTGCTGATCCATCTCGTCATCCACCAGACTACCAAACCGCTTGAGCTTCAAAAAGTCCACCATCTCGGCAAAGGACAGCTTGGCCGGGTCGGTTCCCGGAAACAGTTCCGCCGCAATATCCGGGCCTACATCGTCTCGGTGGAACTCCATGAAAAATGTCACAACGCTATGGTAGCGGCTGTCCTCGTCCGCCAGCGCCGCTTTGATGGCGGTTTGGCCTTCTCCGCCAATTTCTCCGCCTCATCCAGCATTTTCCCACCGCATCCATGGCAGCAGAATCGCCGGTCAGTTCTTCCTCTACATCGAAGAGAAAGGGTAGTCCCGATTCCTCGGGAAAGTTGAAGATTTCCTCGCCGGGTATATATGTAAAATCAATGCGTTTACAGTTCAGGCAAGCTCGGCCTGTCCATCGGACACAGCGGCCCGGAATGCCTCGCCGCCAAACTTGTCCACGGTGATCCCGGCTTGCTCCAGCACCGGGATATTCTCCGCTCGCTGTCCCCAGCGCACTTCCTGGAAGGCCCGCTCTTTCTGCTTCGGGCTGAGTTTTGCGGCCTGTCCAGCAAAGAGCGCCACCACCACCGGCCCACAACAGCGGGCAGCGGTGAGCAGCAGGGGTTGTTCCTCTGCCAGACCGGCATCAGCTCCATGCTCCAGCAGGAAGTGGATCATGGGCACATCGTTCCGAAAAACCGCGATCTCCAGCGGCATCAGTTTGATGTATTCGCTGAGCTGGATGGGAACATCTAAATCCAGACCGCCTTGGAGCAGCGCTTCCAGCTTGGGAGTGTCATGGTCGCAGATGGCAGCAGCCGTTTCTGGGAGAGTCTCCCAGCGGCCAATATATGCAATTTGGTACATAAGACACCTACTTTCGTTGTTGTTTCACTTGATAGGGAACGGTCCGGCCCAGCACCCGGCCCTTGCCAACGGCATTGGCTCCCTCATAGATTAAGAACTCCGCATTGTTTTCCAGCGGAGCGTAGTCAATGGTATCTGGATAGAGGGGTTGGGCATTCCCCAAAGCCGGTTCATCAAATGCACACTCGTCTCCGTCCAGAAAGCATACCCCCAGATATTCCGTGGTTCCTTTGACGACAAAATGGGGACAATATTTTCCACTCATCAGACTGGGGGGAGTCTTTCGTTTGCCGATCCAGAAGATGACCTCCACATGGAGCACTGCCCGGTTTTCATCTGTTCCGATCATACCAGTCCCTCCATTCCAGCTTACTCTCCGAATCGCTCCGCAGCATCCTGGTAAACGGTGACGCTCTTAGCCACTTTCTTTTTCTGGCCGCGGATGCGGAAGTAGTCCCGCAGAACGCACTTCAGTTCCGGGTTTTCCACCTTGCGGGGCAGCAGACTGATGAACATTTCGTCGTAGCTTTCGTACAGAACACCACTCCGGTTGTAACTTTGCCAAGTCACCGTAGGCTTTCGACCTTCAGGGTCTTTGGCCAGATCAAAAAGCCACCGCTCATCCAGCTCCACATAGCGTTCAAACATAAAGGTCGTGTCATAGGACCCGTAGCGGTCATAGCCCCAAAAGATGAACGCAGTCATTCCATCAGGCCCCAGGCGTTCATAGATCCAGTCCTCCGGATAACAGCGGTAATCCAGCATCCCCAGAGCATTGAACAGGTAGATTTCTTTGGGAGTGCCCAGCAGGAGCGAATAGGTTTCATACACCTGTTCCTTGGGCTGGGTGATAATCGCCTTCATAAAGACTGGAATCAGCCAACTGCCGCCATAGCGTTCATATAGTTCATCGGCCAGTGCTTGTAGTCGTGTATCCGGGTTTCGAATCAAGGAGGCGGTCAGAATCAAAGCCGGAATCTTCTCCATTTCCTTTGGCTTTACTTTATAGAGCCCCAGTCCTTGGGAAATGTGCCATGTAGTGCATTTGTCACCATCATAAAAGGGGGTGTGCTTGAGATGGCCGATCCGTTCCGCATTTTCCGCCAGAAAACGGTACACCTCCAACATCTTGGGGGAGGCTTTGCCCAGCATCAAATGAAAACAGAAATTCATCTGTTCCACCTGTCCCTCTTCCAGCGGTTTTGTATCCGCCTCATCCAACAGCAGGGAGAGGGTTTTCAGGATGACTGGGGCAATCTGCTCCGATACACAATCCGAGCAGGCATCCGACATGATATGGCTGCCCATCCATTTGCCCTTGACCAGCTTGGCCCACAGTGGGGCAGCAGGGGCATACTCCAGCTGCGCCAAAGCCTTTTGAGCAGCCGTTTTGCACTTGCCCTTTTCTGTATTCACAAGCTGGAGAAGCAGTTCGCCGTTTGCTTCCTCTTTGCCCAGCGCCAAAATGGCCTGTTCTCGCTTTACACCCTTGGGAGGCAGTTGTTCTAAAGTCATCGTAGTATTCATAGCGTCTCATCCTCCTTCATAAGTTGTCCCTGCACCTCTTTGGGCAGGTCATTCCACAAAATATCGTATGTAAAATCCCGAATCTCCGGGTAACACTCCCGTGCGGTCTTTTCCGCAATATCTCTATTCAGGTAGTGCATCTCTTGGTGGAAAAACCAGTTGAGTTTTTCCATCAGCCGATAGAGTCGGATCTGTTCTTCTTGAGTCATGGCTTTGATCCTCCTACTTCAACTTCAGCACAAATCCCCAGATACTCACTACAATCAGAAGAACGCCCAGCAGGAAAAAACCACACGCCGGTATCCTCTGCTGTGGCGGTGAGCATCCCGCGTACCAGTGGGGTCACAGAGCCAGTTCCAGTTGCGGACTGCTCCAATCAAAATCACGGCCCCGATGATCACTGAGGCAATGTACCAATGCTCCTGCAAAAATGCTGTGATCTGTTCACTGTTCATTTACAGATACCCCCCTTTTTTTACATCATCGGGAGTTTCCTTTCGGATGATTTCCTCCCGCTCTTTTAAATCCAGCTCCAGAGCTTTTTCCTCCTCCAGATATTCCTCGCAGTCCCGAACCAGCTTTTGAGCGGCTGGGGCATCCGGGGCCAGGGCCAGCCAGCATTTTGCGTATTCATAGGCGGTGGCTGCGGAGCGGTATGCCATCAGGCAGGAATAGCCCATCCGGGAGTTCCAGTAAGGGTCGTTCTCTCCCTGGGTGCGGACGGACTCCAGCAGATCAATGGCGTGTCGGATGAGATCCCCGTCCACTTCACCGTCGGTCCCATGCACTCCATGATCTCCCAGAACCGCCAGATTGCTGTAAGCCCGACTCAGCTTGACGGTCAGCAAATAGCCCCGCTCCTGTTCCGGGATAGCTTCGATGGCCTGGATGCACTGGGAATACTCGTCCTTGCTATTCCACTGTTCGAGTTGCTCCAGCAGCTCTATTTCTTCTGTCCGATTCATCGTTTCACCGCCTTTTCTGTGTTATCCCTTGCCTTTTTTGAAGTGTCCACTGCCTCGCCAGGTGTTGACCACACAGGTGAAGATCTGACCACAGTGCTTGCACCGAATCATGTGAGCCATAATTTCGTCTGCCCATCCATCCTCAGTCTTTACCTCCTCCAGCGGGCAGGTGGACTCCTCTGTCATCAGTTCAAATTGGCCTTGTCCCACCAACTGCTGAATATAAGCAATGCAGGCCAGGTAGTCCTTTGGGGCGTCAAATTTTCTCCATGTTTGAATGTTTCGGTAGTGCTCACACATATAGCAGCGTCTCCTCTCAGGTCTGCTGATGCTGCATGGATATGATTTGGCAGTCTGGACAGAATTCCACATAGAGCGTGCCCTCCGCACAGTCAAACACCGTATCCCACTGAATCTGCGCCAGATACTTCATGGGCTTACCGCAGTGAGGACAGGTCGTATATTCCGCATCCTGAACCCAGTTGGCAAAGCCGCCGATGGTATTCACATCCTGGCAGGCCGCGCCGTAAAACAGGGGCACAGGCGCTTCGCCCAGCACAAAGGGATTTTCCGTGAGGGCCTTGTACTCCTCGGGACTGACATAGCAATCCGTCTTCTCCGCGCCGTCAAATAGCTCAGAGGGAAAGACCTCCACGCCGCCATCCAGGGTAAACCGGTTGAAGGCGGGGCCTTTGAGGAATCCCACGCAGCTGGGGCAGCAGGTGGCAGTCAGAATACCATCCAACCCCAGAAATTTCAGACGCTCATCCCGGCCGTCCAGCACCAACATATCCACCATACGCCCGCCGCAGTGGGGACAGGTATCTTCCCGTTCTCGGCCAATGCGGACGGGAGATTTCTCGCCAGTGGTTCCCTTGACCATAGGATAGCAGGTGTCGAAGTTGAGTTGGATTTTCTGGCCCTCCTTGTCGAAGGTCCAGCCTCCGATCTGCGCATAGCTGGATGGGTCTACATAGAGGCCCTTGCGCCAGGGCCGGGGATTTCGCTCCAGCTCCAGCAGAGTCTCCATTGCCTTGTCATCTCCTTGCATAGCAAGGCAACTCATCAGGTTGGAGGCCGCGCTGGAATTTTCCGCGGACAACAGCGCATGAATCAGACCATCTCGCACATCGGCGGGAGCGTGATAATAGATCTCACAGGGCCAAAACACCTCTGCGGCCAGTGCCATCCGCTGAATCTCTGGGGTGATGACATCATGGTAGCCAAGCAGCTGCCAAAAGTCGGCGAACTCTGGGTCCTCCATATCAGCCAGCCTCTGGATGTTCTGTATCAAGTTTCTTTGTTTTTCGACAATTTGTTCCGGCATCCAGGCCAGAGCAGCTTGCCGTTCTTGCTCGCACTTACATTTCCAACACAATCCCTCATAACCCAATGGGGTTCCACAGCTGGGGCAGGTATATTTCAGACTCATGTTCTCATACTCCTTTCAGGCAATAAAAAAGCCCCACGCCGCACTGTCATAAAGACAGGCTGACGCAGGACATGAAGAAGCCGCGTTGAAGGAGCCGCATCCACCAGCAGATGTAGTTTCTTCAACAACCAAAATATTTTTTTCGTATCTTAAAGCAGCAAATTGCTGTCCAATATATTTGTTCATAGCGGCACCATTTGTTCTGAGCGTAGTTTTATATCTTATTATATCACAGCACTCCTTCAATGAAAATATTTTGTTGGAAATGCTAATGAAAAATTTTTGTGAATTTGTTAAGGCGCAGGGGCTGTTATCTCCATAGTATCTGGATGGATCAGAGTGATTGCTTTTCCGTTTTGTAAGGCATAATTGACTGTCTGTGCTGTGCCTGAGCGCAGCTTTTTCTGATTATCAAACACACCGATGAGGTACTCTGCATGATCGACCATATAATAATTTCTTTTTTTATAACTGGAAACATCCGCAGAATGTGAAATAACAATGGAATCGTTTGCGTTTTGGATCAGCTTTTTCAATCTATGTCTACTCTGATCCGGCCATTTAGAGTCATAACCGATGAAGGGAACTACAACGACAATTTTAATATCTTCTCGTATCCCGTTTGTGCCCTCAATGTCAGCAGCTGTTCTCCAGCCCACATATCCACACCAAGAGCACCGCCGACAAAAAAAGTACGGACAAATTTCTCGTCATGGAGTATGCGAAACTGCTCCAGGAGACATTCTTTTAATTTTTGGCATAGGGGATCTTCCTCATTATATCCAAAGCAAAATCTTGTTGGTCGGTGGCCGGTAATGGCGCAGGCATACTGATTCATATAAATCACCCTTGATAACTGCCTTGATTACGCATATAAAGCAAAAATAACGCAAATAATAATGCGTATAAAGGTTATATTACAAAATTATAACACAACACATACGAAGTATCAAGAATTGCTTTCTGCTATGCTAAAAGAGCAGAGAGGTGAGCGTATGGACGAAGAATTTATCCGCAATCGAATCACAGAATTACGATTGAAAAAAGGCGTTTCAGAATATCAGATGAGCATGGAGTTAGGGCAGAACAGAAGCTATATTCAGGCGATTTCCTTCTGGGCGTTCTATGCCGTCTATGAAGCAGTTTCTCAACATCTGTGAGTATTTTGAAATCACACCGCTTCAATTTTTTGATGCACAGGAAAATAACCCTCAGCTTATCAAGAAGGCTTTGGACGGAATGAGAAAGATGTCAGATGACGATCTGATTATGCTGATTGGTTTTATAAGTCGCTTAAACACAGAAAACTAACGATAGGAGGCAGTAAATGTCCCGTCGTTAGTTTTTTATTTTATGCGCAGCATATTGTGGCAAGCAATGCTTGTGGCTATCCATTTCGCCACAAACTGCTTGTTGAGGGCAGTGCCCCCAAGCCCCTTTGAACACAGAATTTCATTCTGTGGCTGCGCGTTCTGCGAACGCTTTTGACCAGGACCAGCTTATCGCTGGCCGTGGTCTTTTTCTTTTTCAACATCCTGTTCTACCTCCATTTTCAGCACCCGATCCACATTGGCCTTTGCCGTTAAAAGCTCCCGCATTTCCTCACGGGAACGCCGATACTCGGCATAGGTCTTTTTCTTTTCTTCCAGCAATTTCGCGTACTCTGTCTGCAACTCTTTGACCTTGGGCAGCTTCTTGACGCCCATCTCATCAAAGGCATTCTTAGCAGCCTGGTGGAGCAGAATTTCTTCCTCATGTTCTTCCCGGAATTTCTTAGAGTAGCCCGCCTTGCGGTATGCCACATAGACCTCACGGGTCTTGGCATAATTTACGATGTGAGTACGCAGAACAGCGATCTCTGCCATGCGCTTTTCAGCCGCTTTGATCTGCGCCGAAAGATCATTGTGATGTGCCGTGGCAGCCGCAGCCTTTTCTTCCAAAACCGCATACTCCAGCAGGTTATGCTCTGACAGGTAATTCATGGTCTGCGCCATCTGTTTGAGGTTGAACACCTTAGCCCATCGAGCATAGCCAGCGCCTTTTCCAGCCTGCAATTTTGCCTGAATGTCCACCAGCAGATTGACCTTCGGCGGCTCTGCCTGTGTGACTATTTTCTTTCGTGGGGTATGCGCTTTCTTCCCTGAGAGAACTGCCCGCAAATCTTCCAATCCATATCCTTCGCCCAGACTGTCCATGCGGGCGGCTTTCTCCCAGCCAGAGAGCTTCAGTCGATACGATTTTCCGCGCTTTGAGACCTCACAGCCAGACTCTTGCAGCAGCTTTAGCAGTTCTTCAAAGTCAGCAGGACTTTGTGATAATGCGTTGTCAATCGCCACACGAAGCAGCTCTCGGTGAGAGGGCTTTGCCTGATCGCCCAGCCACTTGTTATAGCTCTTTCCGTGAAGTTTCGGATTCTCTACAATGGACAGTCCGTTTTCAACGCAGATGGTGTCACTTAACTGGCGGACCGCCTTGGTGCTGCCCCAAAAGTTTCGGAATTTCCGGTCATATTCTAAGCTGACCGATGACCAGATAATGTGATTGTGAATGTGCGATTTGTCTATGTGAGTGCAGACCACAAAGGCATGATTGCCCTTGGTAAACCGCTTGGCAAATTCTACACCCAGCCGGTTTGCTTCCTCCGGAGTGATCTCTCCGGGGCGGAAGGACTGGCGCACATGATAGGCAATCACATCATCCGCACCTCGCACTCGTCCGGTCGTGGCAAGGTACTGCCGCTTTGCCAGAAGGAACTCCGCATCCGCAGTCCGGCTGTCACACGCATAGCCGGTAATGAGCCTGCCATTATCTGTTTTTTTGGGATTGGCCACATAGTCGATGATGTCACTGATCGCCCGACTTTCTGTGCGGCCCTTGCCGACATGAAGCGGCATGATTCTCGTGGTTGCCATAGGTCAGACCTCCTTCCCGAAAAGAAAACGGCCTGCCATAGCAGACCGCTTTCACTATTCTATAAAACTTTCTTCATCGAAAAAAATTGAACTCATCATCTTCTAAGTGTCTTGGTGGAAATCTCATTTCATATTGCTCTTGCGCCAATGCACGGACATCAGGCCGCCTATTCTTTAGTCGATTTTTCAGCCAGGACAACTGCTCTTTCGATAGCCTCCATGGAAGATTCAAAAGACGATTCAGTGTCATCAGTTCAGCCTGCTTTTCTGCTGGTAGCGAAGCACAGGATTTACAAATGTGGGATGCATGACCTTTGCCTGAAAATTTTTCGTTGGCTTTGTATTCACCACAAACTTTACAATAGTGTCCATGCTTTTTCATAAGCTGATGCCCTTCTCGCAAAGAACATATAACCTGCGAATTGCTTTCATAATCACATCCCATTCCAAATCAGAAGCATAAGAAAACTTTTTACGGTATGCCTCCCAAAGTTTTTGCATAACCGAATCATTTTCCACTTCGTCAAAAACTTCTTCAGCCTGGTTAAGATACTTCTCCGATCCCCGTTTATGAGCAGTTGCCAGAAGCGCATCATGTAAAATTTTCGGGTTCAGCGTGGTTCCATGCAGCTGTTCTAAAATGTAAATATCGTAGAAATCTCTCATGCGGGTATTGGTTGTGGTTCTGGTAATAATGGTTTCCAGTTTTTCTGCCAGCACAGTTTCTAAATTATAAGCCCAAATATCAATGGAGCGATCTTCCAGCATAAGTTTGAATGAATACCGAACCTCTCTTGGAGTGATTGCATCTCCCGTAGAAATATCAATTTTCAAAGGGGTCACTACACCATCGAATGTTGTACTCATGCTGACACGAATCCCCGGATACTCTGCTTCATCCATAATCTCCGAAATACTTTTCAGCTGAAATTTAACACCATCATCAATCGGAACAGTTACGATTGATGAAATTAGATTCTCAATATCCTCCACATTAACATTAGCTCCCTTTATGGTTGCATCCAAATCCATCGTAGAGCGGGCATCCAATCCAACCATAGCCGCTACCAACATACCACCCTTCAAGATAAACTTATCACGATATTCAGAAAGGGAGATACGCTCCAGAAAACGCTCCATCATGTAGTTTCGCATTAAAAGCTGTGCATCCGCAGATTTTTCTCTGGAAAGATTGCGAATCAAATCTTTTAGCTGCCTTGCTGTTTTTATCATAAAAGCACCTCCAAATACTGCCGTAAAATTTTTTCCACCTTGAACATCCCAGCATATTGCATTAAAGCTCGCAGGTTCTTATCTTTTCTACGGGCATACGCTTTCAGTGCTCCCTGAAAGGTCTGAATTTCAATTCTGCTACGGCTTCTGAGCAAATCACAGATTGTTCGCTCCATATCATAAACCGGCACAGTATGCCCGAACGGAGTTTTCGCTGTTGTAAGTCCTACATCATGTAAGTCTGCTTTAATCGTAAAAACTTGAATGCCTTCTGCTTTCATTTTGCTTGGATTGCATCCAGTTTTGACCGTAACTGTATATTCTATTGGTTCACGATCTGTCAGATCGTGAAAAAATAAAGCTGTTTCATGTGAAAATACTGCTTGTTCAAATCGCAAATGAAGCAGATACATGGCATCCACCCAGGAATCTTTGGACAGATAAATCCCATGTGCGACTCTATCCAAATCTCGTGAACGCACATAATCATAAAATACCGGCTTTGAAATTCCAGAAGATACGACCTGCGATGTTCGCAGCATTCCTTCTTGTTCTGTTAGCATCTGATCCAGCTGTTCAAATTGTCCCATCATATCACTTCCTTTCGCACTAATATTATACGCGATATTAGTTCAAAAGTAAAGTCGTGGATATAAAATTCCTTTTCCCAAATTTAACAGACGGTGTCTGGCATTTTTATGGCTTTGCGTATTTTTATCCATAAATCCAATCCTGAATTGCAAATTTCAAACTCTGCACCTTGCCCAGTAGCCAGATCGCAGCCAGCGGCAGCCCCATCGGGCTAATCAAAAATGCCATAACCAGCAAAATCACACCATTCTGCGGGGAATAGGTAATAAGCACAGCCACGCCAAGCAGAGCAATTACAGTGCTGAACAGGCCAAGCACCAGACCGGATATGTAGATCAGCCCCGTGCAGAGCCAGACAAAAAGCGTCAGCACCAAAATGACCGGTGCAGTTATAATCATCAAAAGCCCTTTCAAAATCTTCATATCATTTCCTCCTTGCAGCGTTCTTGGTATCTTTTCTACTCATATTATCCGGCATGGGCAGGCAAAAGACAAGGATACCGATAAAAAGAAAAAGCGGAGAGAGGAGCAGCGAAGTAATGCCGTTCCTCCCTCCGCAGATGGAGTATTTGTCCCGGTTATGAAGAAGTTTGGAGAGCTGAGTAAGTATCTCCTTTACACCGTCCCATAACTGTTCCTGCCGCTGGGATATATCCTCCAAGTCGACATCATAAATCCGCCCAGTCTCATGCACCTTACGGGTCAGCTGGTTTAAGTTGTTGCTGCTCCGGCGCAGCAGGGATACCAGCTCTTTCAGTTCCGGCAAATCCAGCTGCACTACATACCCGTCCACAGCCATTTTCCGCAGATAGGCGTCAGGTTTTTGGTCCCAAACTGTGCCATTTTCTGCTGAATCAACTCCATTTCTTCAGCGGATACCCAAAACAGAACCGGCACATCCCGCTTGCGCTTTGCCATGGTTATCGCTCCAGCTCCCGTTTTTTCGGGGCGGCAGACTTATTGGCGGGCAGCTCCTGTTTGAGCTTATCCCGTACAGAGGGACGGGACGGTTCCAGTTTTTCTCTCTGAGGAACGGCTGCGCTGCTGTTCTTCACGCACCAGATCAATAAAACCATCCAGCACAGCAGGGTGGCTGTTTAAGGACATAACCACAACGGACAGTTTCGGGTTCTCCGGCGTTGGGAATGGTCTTAGCCCATTCCTTATTGCGTCGGGAGTAGCGCCCATCCCAGTCCTGAAGCTGGACCGTGTTAGACAGAACCAAAGCCACACGCTCCATGCCATAGGTCTCGATCACACCCTTTGCCGCATCGTGGCTGAGATACATTCCGTCGAAGTGTTCCCGCACCGCCGCTTCAATGGACTCTTGCATTGGAGATTTACATTGTTGGAAGCCCGGTACTGCTCCAGCTCCCCATGTTCTCTCGCATAGGCAGCTGAATGGGGATAGACTGGTGCTGTTCGCAGTTCCTCTTTGGCTCTGCACACATCATCGGCACGGTTTTCAATGCTGTCCCGGATCACATCCATGTGGCCGGTCTCCAGCTTTTCAAAATAGCGGTACACATCTGCCAGCGGAGAAGGAGATTCCAAAAGCGCCTCAGCCTGAGCGTCGGTCAACTCCAGTTCCTCCATTGCCATCACGATGTCCTCACGGATGGTGTACTCATAGGCATGGTGCAAGAATTTCTTCCGGGGGCTGGCTTTTCAGCCAGCCCCGGAACTTGTCCTGCTCGGCGGCCATCTTTTCATAAAGGGCTGTATTCAGATCGTTGGTATTCATGTTATCGCACCTCCTCATGCTGTTTTGGTTTCTTGTCGGTACTGCGGGGCGGCACCGGGCGCTTTAGATGATCCAATACCGAAGTCCGTGTGCTTTTGGCAACAACAGCCTCAGCGTGTGCCTGGCCCTTTCCGTCGATGTTGAGCAAGGTATCCAGCTCCACCAGACGGGCATTTTTGCTTCTCAGTTCTTCTTCATAAAGGAATGGCTTTCCGACTTCCTCCTTTGCGGCAGCCTGCTGCTGATAGAGGTTATCCAGCTGGGCCTTTGCCGCCTCCAGACGCTGGGGCATCTGGGCGAGGGCATTGTCGATACGGGTAAGATTTCCGCGAGGGTCTGTACCAAGGGTTGCCCGGTGGGTCATCTGGCCTTTCAGCAGGAGCGTATACTCCTGTTTCCATGCGGAAAATTCCACGGATATGGCATATCCCCGGTAGCTGCCGATCTGCACCGGATCGGAGGTTTTGACCTCCTTGCAGGCATCCAAAAGGGCTGCGCCGGCGTTCTCCTTATCGGTCAGCAGGTCGCCGCGGATTTCCATACCAGCAAAACCGTCCTCCGGGTGCGGGTGCGCTGCCAAAACCTCCAGATCGGATTCAAAGCCCTTGATAAAGCCTTGTGCTTTTCAATCTCCTCCGGGAAGTATTTGAGCAGCTGATCCTCCAGACGATATTGCTTGCTCTGGTGGTCGGCTTTCATCAGCTTCAGGCGGGATACTTCCACATCCAAATCCATACGCTCCTTGATACGGGGATCTCCGGCACACAGAGCCTTGATCTCGGCAAAACTGAGGGCGGTTTCATCCACATCATCGCAGGAACGCACCGGCGATTTAGAAGTCATGATCTGGCTGATGAATTTTTGCTTATTCTCCACCGTCTGCCAGAGGTATGCGTCAAAGGTTCCTTCGGTCACATAGCGGTACACATGGACAAGAG
>VOFB01002565.1_pt1 | contig 32427 bp, 32 predicted proteins | sample 5384141 | NCBI WGS metagenome assembly VOFB01 (sample SAMN12384721, study PRJNA508395) | human gut metagenome | isolation source: healthy gut A | host: Homo sapiens | reverse complement strand
ACAAGAAAAAAACAATCGACATAATCAAATGTGCTGCGTAATCAACAATATGTAATCGTAACAAGGAATAATATAGTAAAAAATATAATGCATCCGCCATAACCACGGATGTGATTAAGTCTAGTCACCTTTGTGGTTAACTTTAACCACTCTTGTGTTTGACTTAACCACCTTAGGTAGATAAGCAATTACAAACATATAAAAAAGTAGGAAAAGAAAAAGAAAAGAAAAGAAATAAGAGACAGGGAAATATGCACACAGACTACCACCAACTCGATTCACAAGTCATGTGCAGCTGCTTTATAAGAACGAACGTTTAAAGTAGAATGATGAAAAAGAGTAGGGTATTGTGGCAAAACAACACCGAATTTTTGAGCAAATTTTGCCTTTGGAGCAGTTTTTCAAATATCACTTTTCTTCTGCTACTTCAGAGAAGAAGGAAGAAGGAGACCGCTCATGTAGCATTTCACCACCCGGAAAGGACATACGCATAAAAAGAACTATAAATCAACACATAAATTATTCCAGACGCATTCCCTGCAACAGCATGGGAAAAACTATATGGTGCCGAGCCGTCCGAACGTTCGTTTTCTTTGCGTTTTGCCGGTATCATAGAGCGCGCCTGTAAGTTGGCGGGGCAACGTGTGGTTATTCTTGTCGATGAATATGACAAACCCATGTTGCAAGCCATCGGTAATGAAGAATTGCAAAAGCAATTTCGGAATACATTAAAGCCTTTTTATGGAGCGCTTAAAACAATGGACGGTTGCATCAAGTTTGCATTCCTTACCGGTGTGACAAAGTTTGGCAAAGTCAGTGTGTTTAGTGACTTGAACAACTTGGACGATATATCCATGCGAAAAGATTATGTTGAAATCTGTGGGGTTAGCGATCAGGAACTTCATGATACTTTGGATGCCGAGCTTCATGAATTTGCTGATGTTCGAGGTGTGACGTATGATAAACTCTGTGCAGAATTGAAAGCATATTATGACGGCTATCACTTTACACATCATTCTATCGGCATGTACAATCCGTTTAGTTTGCTCAATGCTTTTAAGTATAGAGAATTTGGCAGCTACTGGTTTGAAACAGGTACACCCACTTATCTGGTGAAATTACTGCAAAAACATCATTATGACTTGGAGCGGATGACACACGAAGAAACCGATGCCCAAGTATTGAATAGTATAGACTCCGAATCGACTAATCCTATTCCGGTGATTTATCAGAGTGGCTACCTCACCATTAAAGGGTATGACGAACGTTTTGGAATATACCGCTTAGGTTTCCCGAATCGTGAAGTAGAAGAGGGGTTTGTCCGTTTTCTGCTTCCTTATTATGCGAATGTGAATAAGGTAGAATCTCCTTTTGAAATTCAGAAGTTTGTTCGTGAAGTGGAATCCGGCGATTACGACTCTTTCTTCCGTCGCCTGCAAAACAGATACGAAAAATATCCTATCTCATACCATCCACCGGAATCACTTCCTGCATATAAATGGCATCCAGGCTCCAAAGGGCGGCATCATTGGTACTCGATATTTCTGTACATTCATCCGAGCGGGAACTTCCGGCGGAAGAACAGTTTCTATACGGAAAGGTGGAGCGGAGTATGTTCCAAGCGGGAAATGAATTGTCCGCTTCTTCCGCCATTTTTGCACATGGGTATGATAGGTTGCATATCCCAACAAACGGGATATACGGAAACGATTCTTTTTCCTTAACTCCATGCTTTCGCTTATAACGGGCGGCAAGATTAAGCCATGCCTCATTCCATTCGGGATAATCAAATCATACGGATCATTTCATTCATGACTTCAAAACCTCCCATGATGGTCATCAAACGATTTGTACTTTCTAACTTGGGATCACATTCGCTGGTAATAATCCCTGTAGCCGGACTATAATCCCAAAGCCAACGGACCTGTAAAGATACGGTTAAGCAGTGCCACAATACTTTCATCCGGCTATAATTTTGTCACGGTAAACCGTATTGCCGGTACGTTCCCATTCAGTCATCCAGTTTCCGGCGTATGCCAACCAGTCGTGGGACCGATGCGGAGACGCAGCCGTACATGATACCGACTGCGAGTTGTGCCAGACGCATAGTCCAGCGTGTACAATTTCTGATCGGCATCTTTACTTCGGTCATTAAATCACCGCATCGGTCGTCCGTAAGATAATAGTAGAAACGATTCCAGGCAGCCTGACTGATCCGTGCTTCTTTGCCCACATCCCCAATGACTGACGCGTTGTGCCGGCTACCCATCCTGCATTCGGACGATATGATACACATCCACTTCCGCCGTATGACGGGTCATGGCTTCGCCATGCGCCAGATATCAGCACGTCTGGTACGCAGGAAATTATACCATAGCCACATATTAGCCAGTTCCGTGTTATCCCATGAAAAACCTCCGATGTCATAACGCCAGGTATGGCGGACAGGATCGCATGCATGCATCACACCCCATAATTCCAGAAACCATACCATTTGTTTTGTTCTATCGCTTTTTGATAGAAGCTGATATAAGCATCCAGCCTGTCTTCCACCCAACGGAAAGGAGTACTACGATCGAAGGCTCCAAACACCAAATGCCTGCTTGGCATGCAAATAGTCAGGTACAGGCATCAGCACTCGGTCCGGCAAGTTGTTTAGCTTTGATTCAAGTCATGGGGCCACATTATCATAATGGCGCAAGTCCATCGGCTCAGCATCCGACCCATCCATGCGGTAAGAGCAGCCACCGGCTTTTAACCGAGATTTCAATAGAAGACGGATAAGACTGCCAGAAATCATGCAACTCAAAACCCATGCCTCCGGTTATATCTCCGGCAAAAGGCATAACCTCACTACGGGTACCGGAAAAAGTACCTATCCAGGATTATTGTCATTGCACGTTTACGGATTGAAAATGCATCCGCTGTCAGTTGGGACAGACGATAGCTGTCCCAAAGCTAATGATCAAGCAAAGCACGGTTCTTTTTCGTCAAAAGCCATAAGGAGGAATGTGTTTTCCTTCCATCTGCTGTTGCTGTAACGAAGATTCTCCATTTCCGGTTTTTTACCCAATGTAAGTATGCGTCGTCCCTGCAAAAGGCTGGGCGGGCTCAAACTCCAAACTCCACCATCGGCACAAGAGAAAGCTACATGGCGATTGTATCAGTTCTCCTATATAATTAGTAAAGAAACTTTATAGCATTTCTAAGTACTGGTTCACTTTTAGTGTATGGCAGATAAGCCTAGCCTTTTCTCCCACTTTCACACTCATATATAACAGACTATCTATAAAAGATTCGCCTTGACGAGGTATATATGCTGAAATGACTCCGGTAGAGCATATGAATACCTGTGATGTTTCTGTAACAGAAACGGACTTTTTATCTGTATCCGGCAGTTTGGATTCGCTTTAGATTTCTTTTACCGCCTTTTTCCAGAGTCAGTTTTTCTGTTCCGGCAGTGAATAACTCAACTATTCCTCCCCACTTTACAGAACCATCCGGCCAATAAGCCAAAGTCCAAGTATCAATAGGAATATCCTCACCACTTTCTCTGCAGATAGCCGTAACTTGTTTTCCGGAAAAACTTCCCTTTATCAAAGGCACTGAAACTTACGGCCTTATCCCGGGGGAGTTTCACCAATCCATTGCAAAGGAACAGCAGCCGCTTCTTGCGATGAGCATTCATAACTGAAATTTGTAATACGAGTACGCGACAAAGTGGTACGAAAATCAAACCAGCCTTCCCGTAACGGTTCAGCATCCCTGAAGTCCACCAAGCGCTCACCGTCTATGTAATAACTAACCCTATTGTTCTCGTTGGTAATCTTGATGTGATACCAATGATTCGGTTTCAGCAAATGTCCGGCATCCGTATATTCCTTTAGAATAGCAGGACGGGCTTTAGGATTTGTAATACCCGACTCATCCCCATCATAACGACGGAAACGTGTAGTAGAGTTATGATTGCCACCATATCCCAAATAGTAAAGCTGTAAAGAATAACAATTCAAAAATATACCGCTACGCCATTTTCGCGCTTCCATAAATTATCGGGATATTGAGGGTCTGATGCCATCCAGAAGCAGTTCAAATCACCTCAGACGATCTCCATCCGACTCCACCACATTCATATTCAGTATTGGTCACTTTTCCACTCATCTTCTCTTTTTCTCCAGAGAGTCAATCCCTTGGGAGATACTATTTCAGCGGTATCTCCTGAAACGTCACTTTATAATCAGTGATTCCATTCAACCTTCCAGTATTTAGTAAACTGACGGGAATTTAAACCGAAACCCTATTATCCTGTGCCTTTGACGTAAAGACAAACTAATAGAAATAAAAACAGAAACAGATTTTTTCATACGATGTTGTTTTGTTTCATTTACTTTAAAAAGTCTTTTAACGGACAGTCCAGCTTTCAGTCTGTCAGCAATACCCGGCATTCATGCGGGCACCTTTCAAAGAGGTATGGGTATGGTCATGATTGAAATACCTTACTACACGCAACCTTGATTGTATCCCATATCTTGGAGCTTGTCTCCTGATATTTTATTCAAATCTATAAAAATAAGCCCCGGCCGCTTCTGCCGCTTCACGCGTCCATTTACCAAAAGAATTTGTATTGCGCTCTATCTCACCATTATCAAACTTATTGCGGGGTGTATGACTCAGGACAATAGGAACAGCTCCCTTTTCTTTTACATCCATAATAAACTTTACGCAAATACCAGCCGAAAGAATAAAACCACTTTGATAGCTGCCGGTTTTCTCCATTTTGAAGACCTTGCTTTCATTTCCTGAACTGGGTAATTCCGCACGCGCTTTCCTGTGTTTATGTCACCTGCATCATTATGTCCGAATTGTATCAAAAAACAAAATCTCCCGGCTGAAGTGCATGATAGATTTTATCCCAACGCCCTTCATCTAAATAAGTACGCGCACTGCGGCCCGCTTTCGCATGATTCTCTTACAGAAATTTTTCAGTGTCAAACAGTTCGTGAATAACACTTCCCCATCCCCACATGTTCTTTTCATCTTTATCAGTATTTTTCACAGTAATTGTCTCCCCACCGTAAACAATAATACAGGATTCCTTTTTACGGTAGCCCCTGTAACCGTATCTTTTTCTTACCCGGTTTCAAAATAACGAGCCAGTTCCAACCCTTTATAATTACGGATTCCTTCGGTTGCTGATTCGCATTGACACGCGCGCCAAAAGCACTTGTGTGAATGCGGTCCAGACAGGAACATACTTTACTTTTTCTTTTGCCGAATTTTCAAATTTATGTGCCGAGATATCATTCAAATCAATAAAAGGAACTCTCTCGCTTTTTTAGCTCCTGTCTCTTTAATAGTCACATTCAGACTGTCTTTGCCAATTCCGGAATAGAGGCACGGGCACGGGCTTACATCATCGTACGGACCATTGTCATTATGCCCCAATTCTATGATAAATATCGTACGGACCATTGTCATTATGTCAGTCACCTTTACGAACTCCTTTCAAGACATCAGGCCATAACCGGTTATAAAAAGTACGGCTGCTGGTTCCTCCCAATGCGTGATTTTCAACGGTTATCTTATTTTCATCAAAATACTCGTGTTCAAAATATCCCCATCCCCATTGACCGTTATTTCCATTGCCCAACGTACCGGTACGCATCGTTGAATTTCCAACAAGGAACAACACCGGATTATCCCTTTCCGGCTGGAACCTGAAACAGGACGGGCGGAACGCGCCACATTCAAACTATCAAGTGTATTATCAACGACTTGATTCACATCCTTCATCGGAGCAGCTATTTTATTTTGAGCATGTGCTCCCAATCCCTACTCCGGCAGCTAACAAAAGCATAAACAAAGTTTGTTTCCTTTCATGACATTTATAGTGTTTTCTTTTATTGCATTTCAAATTTCTCACAAAAAATAAGATGAACGAACAAACCGGAGAATAGAAATTCATTCATTTTCCTGTTTATTCGTTCAACCAATAGTACATATATCCTAATCAGAGTAGCGACAAGGCTAGAAACTAGGGTGCGGCGGTTGGTTATACGCTACATTCTGCCAAGCTATCGCCAACCAGTACTGACGGTCATTCATCCATGTGGCACGTCTGTCCACAGCCGGTATGGTAGTAGAATAAATACGTAATTCCGTCTGGTCTTCGGAAGGCCAAATGACCTCTTCTCGCCAATCTCCTAAAATATCACCCGACAAACACGGATTACCTTTTGTTCCATTATTGGAAACAACTCCCTCGGCTTTCAATAATAAATCTGTACTTTCCGCATTCCAATTCCATTTACTGATGGAAACATGATCCAGTAATTCCGCTAAAGGATCAGCGTCCCAATAAATGGTAAAATTACAGGAGTCAGGCTTTCTATTACTGATTATTTCTCCGGTATCCCTCTTCTCCACGACCGGCATCTTGTCCCAAACCATCCTGCCAGATAATTTCTCCGGTCGCTCCATCAAACATAGCTTCGCGGGAGTACGCTTTACAATTTCATTATCGCCTTCATTTTCATGCGCCAAAAACCTGCATACCTTGACGGGAAGGAATAAAACGTCCGGCATGTAAAGCATCCCCGTGACGCAAGCCCGTAGTAAACAGTCCTTTACCATCATGGTCTACAGTCATAGCCCCCACACAGATTTCATCACACCCATCACCATCAAAATCCGCTACGGTCACACTATGATTTCCCATGCCCGAATAGGCCTCCCACCCCGGTGCCGCACTATCAAAGTCCATATGTATGTTTCAATGCCCCGTTTGTAAAAGTCCATGCAGCCACCACCGTCCGTCCGTACCATCCTCTTACCATGATAGGTGAAGGCGTTTTCCATCCAGAAAGCTACTCCAGCTGTAAAACGGTCTGAACGACCACCAGTATTATCATTACCACAATTGCCTACGACACCTCCCCAACCATCAAGGGATAACGGGTTGGAATATTTCTTTTCGAATCAGTTCTTTTTTTCGGTACGTCCCTCAAAAACCGTGAAAGTATTCAGGCCATTTACTATCTTACCATACGTAGGACTTTTTTTATCCCATGTCCTCCAGTCGTAACTGGGCATCTCTATCCGATGTCCCAGCCATCGACAATACCATCTCCTGTCTTACAACCAGATTTCCGCACATCCATCTCCATCAAAAATCAAAAACAAGAAATTAGTAAGTGGCTGCTCCGGAACGTACATTCGGTCCCAAATCAATACGCGGAAAGCTTTCTCCACTATAAGGTTAGAGAGTGAATATGCTTCCGACACAGAAGCATATTCATCATAACCTAAATGTTTCATCTAACAATTTATATAAACTCATTACAAGCGGGGAGTTTCCTGCCTATCTACTTAAAAAAGAAACTCCTATTCATCAATCTTTACTCTAAAAATATCCACATCTCTATTGCCACAAATCTCTTTAAACTCAATTTCCACAATGCGTAACTCGTGACTGGTTTTGGTCGCCATTTTTTGCCTTAAACAAACCAATTCACCGCAGCAGGCGCAGCAACCTCTACAATTTGTCCGAAACCGTCACCTTCCTTTGCTGGCACCTTTCAAACGAATGGTTATCTCATTTGTCAATACAGGTTTTATATCAGGTGGATATATCCCAAACTCTTTCAGTCTCACCACCCAAATCAGTTCATCACCCGCATATATTTCAAAGGATAGCTACGCAAACGCCAACCGGTAAGTTTCTATGCAAATTTCATCCACACGGGCCGCACGTTCCAAAACTATAAGTTATCCATGCACCGTTCAGTTCGCTAATTATCTTCCATTCAGCTCAATTCATTATCGAAACTTTTTACCTTTATCCTCGTTGGCTCGGCAACCGCCGATAAGAATATTCACGCCGACTTTCATCTTTGTAGAAGAGTCAGCGGAGTTTCTCCACAGGTCAGCCTGCCCTCGGTTCATCTCCCGGAATATAGTTACTCAAGCCATTCTTCACTTCAACCGGTGCGGAAGAAGGGCCAGTTTCGGCAGATTACGCAATCCATCAGCCTTGGCTGTTGTTTCTCCCAGAGTCGTAAAGAGGCGTAATCAAAAAAGCCCGGTTGATTCCATTCTACAGGCAAAATCTTTTGAAAGAATATAATTTGTCTTTTTCCTTGTGCGATGCCTCCACACCATTCGGCAGGGCCTTCCACTTCAAAATGTATCAGATCATTGGCTAACGGGCAACGTCTTCCATCTTATCCATAACTTCCACCTGAAGCAACACCATGTCTGCACCGTCCGCTTTCCATCCGTCAGGGCTTTGAACAAAAAGTCAGTCTAATTTCTTCCGGCTTTCCTGCAGTTTGCAATTCCGTACGGCAACATTCTTTTCCATTTTCATCATACCCTACAGCTTCCAACTTTCCTGGAACAAATGCCACATCTTTGAAAGTATACAAGAAATGATATTCTCTTTCACCGTTTCCCAAAGATTTTCCGTTCAGGAAAATTCTACTTTTTTCAGCACTGGATACCACATAAACCGGTTTAACCACATCTTCTTTGTAGTTCCAGTGTCCCAACGATATGAATACGCGGCTTCTCTATATCCACCCATCCGTCCCACATCACCTGATGGGCATAGAAAAAAGCATCCTTTGGAATACGCATGGCATCTGTGTTCACGACTGATTGATTCGTTTCCACATTCATAGAATAAAAATACTCGATTATTACGGTTGTAAATAATGGCATCACGCATCAATTCTGTACGTTGTTCCCATTGACGGCCTTCACGGTCCTTTTTATCACCGGCCTGCATCGCCCTTCAATCCGACACGGTCACACGATTCAATATCCTGCTTCCATGTAAGTGATATGCATCCAACGAACCAAGGCATTATCTTCCACCATCAGACCGTTGCTATAATCACTCAGCCATGCAGGAACATTCCATACCGACCGGCCTGATTACTGGTACGCTGTGCAAACCTTTCATCTGAATCACCCGGTCATTCAACCAAATCATTCCTTTGCCGAAACGAGTTTTACGGAAACTGGTACGGGTAGCCACTTCATCTACTTTTCTGCCATCCACCCATAAACTGGTTTCACTGCACAAATATCCGTATCCCCAACTCCAGAAATGAAGTCCTGGTCTATTTCTCATGCTGAAGCTCACCAAAGTCGCAGGTTTCACCTTCCGTGTTCTCCACTTCACCGTCTGAGTACCCCTCAAACTTTTTATGCTTTTTCCGTCACGATCAAACACTTCAACCTTAAACGACTTTTCTTATCCCGATTATATTCATTTTTTATTTCGAGACTCCGCATGAACCACAGCCTTACGAGACTTCACACGGATATCTTCCGCATAGATATAGACACCGGTAGTTTTTAAATTATGGCCTGGAAGTGTCTGATAAAGTTTATCAGTAACATGAAGCCACTACATTCTTTGGTATACCTCCATAGTGGCGTTGAAATTACGGTCACTCCATTGATATTTGGTGCCGGTAGCACGTTCATTATAATTCAATTGTTATCAATGCGGACCGCCGTACATTCTCTTGTCCATATTTAATATGGAGTCAAACAAACCTACAGCCATCGCAATCCATTTTCATGCAAGCCGATATATTCGCCATTGATATAAAAACAGCTCATGACGGACCCCTTCAAATTGTCCAACAAAGACTTTTTGTTCTTGCTGCCGGCAGGCAGACGGAAATGTTTACGACACCACATCACAGTATCTGTCCAGTTGTTTCTATACTCAAACGAAAAGCTTCATCTTCATTAAAAAGACAGGGGTAATGTTACTTTCTTCCAATCCGTATCCTGGAAACGTACCTCTTTGGCTTCCGGTATATCGCCAACATAAAGTAACCATTCAGAATTAAAATTGTATTTATCACGGACGACTGATGCTGCCGCAATCCTGACTTATTCCTATAAAGCCAATAAAAAATAAAAAATTTTGTTTCTCATAGCTATCTCAAATTGTTTGTTGCAAAACTAGCATAAAGTCCCTCTTGCCTACCATAGAATAAGATACATTTATATAGAAATTCGTTCAAAACTAAATTTGAGAGTATTCATGTTGCGCATATTCACATATCACATTAATACTACCCTTCTTATCCATATAAGCAATCTGATTCGCCATAGAGTTATTAATTTGACAACTAACTCATCCTGTCCTTTGAATTTTTCAGCAGGGATATACAATTGATAAGGAGAGTCAATCACTGTACCTATATTCTCCATTCAAATAGACAGATGCATTTCTGCCACAGTTCCAGGTTCAATTTGATCACATCCGCTACAGGCACCTTATTTATAGTCGTATAAACGGCTGTTCCAGAAAAAGCTTTATATTCATCCCTAAAATCAGTCCATGAGCCCAAACTGTGTCCAACCGTTATAGAAGCAGGAAGTTGAGGACCTCATGAACAAAAACGAGTTAACTGCCGGGGCTGGATTTGGCTCACCTGCATTTTGATAATAAGCATGGCATCTCCTGTAAAATGCTGACCGGAAGTTGATACAGTTTCACCCGGATTCAATTCAGATAAACATCTGTTTGCCCGTCATTGCGTTTCATAGCAGCCAAACCACTAGCACCAGTCATTGGATTAAAAATCGCCGCACTCCGAGCTTCTTAAAAATGAAGTGGAATCCAATCCTCTATTTTACGGTCGCTACTATTTCTATAAAGTAATATTTTCCCGTCGCACTTATTTCGGATACATTGCAGACCTGTTCGATACATTTTTCTCAGCACCCACATTCGCCTCATCCATCAGAGCATTAATATCATCTGACAAACAAATCTTCTGTTTCTTCTTCCGAAAGAATCATTCCGCCATATCTTGAGGAATTCCCTTATAAAACACAACGGTAGCACCTTCATCAGCCAAAGTTAATGCTTTTCCATTGTTTTCATAAGGAATACATTGCGCTGCCGAAACAAGAACGGTTTTATATGTGCGGCACCAGGTAATCATTTCTTTCTCAATATTAGTTTTAAGAAGTTATTGTCAGAAATCATATCCCATATAACCATTCTCATGTTACTGCACTTTCTCTCTGACTGAAAGATTCCAACATACACATCCAACTACAAAGTGTTGAAGGCTTCGTTCCCTGCTCACATCACATCGGCTATGTTATAGCATAAAGAACATCAATGAGTACATCCTGTAAAATGACTGGCACGCGAGTAACATACTGATTCAAATAAAATATGATTGGACTGCCGCATAAATAACACCCCCATCCTGTGGAAAAAGAATGAAAAAATATGATTCACACCCCCCAAAAAGAAAAAAAAGATACATCTCCCAGATTCGATTGAAATGTTCATTCAACCAAGTCGCAATTTCTGAAGATGAGTTTCTTTCCTTCCGTATGAGCTACAGACGGAGTTGCTTTTATACTGACTAAATCCACGCCCTCTATTTCAAGTACATCACTTACTGCATACAAATCCAGAATATTGGCAGGAGAGCCATGAGCCTGATTCCTTATACCCTTTCCTTGTTTTGCCGCCCAATGTTGCCAACGAATAGAATAATGATTTATCAATAAATCGTTTATGGTTTGTCTATAATCATATAACACTCTTGCATTTTTATCTGGTGTGTGTCAATACCTAACAATGCAGGTAAGTGTTGACGCAAGTCATATCCTCTATACTTCTGAAATTCTTCAAAAAGCAGAGTCCAATTCGACTCGCCTCTGCATCGTCCACTTCATAAGAGTCATTAAAATAATACCTCAGATAACTGATATCCTTTCCTTTAAAAGCCTCATCGAATTTACTGAGATAATGACAATGGCCGAAGCTGAAAAATGATCTATCACATCACCTTCACCACCAGGCCCTGCACGTTCTACCATTTTCCATGATGACCTTGGAACAGGAGCAAAATAGTCCAGTCACCTTTGAGGAGCCGTCCAGTCCAATGTACCATCCGGCTTTATTTTTGAAGTCAAGTCGAGACATTCACCTTTATCACTATTAGCAGTCACTATAATCAAAGGCAGTTCCTTTTTATATCGTACCTGATCCAATGCCAATGTCTGTAAATCAGCATTCGCACTGACCGGTTCTTTCAAATCCTCCAGTTTTTTGGAGTATGCCCCGCCAATCTGACAAAGCCTTCTTCCCCATATCGGACAGGTTCACTAATTGTTCGCCTTCTTTCAATTGATAAGTTTTATAACCCACCGTCTTGCACGCATCTTCAGGAGTAACCCAAGGTCCTCCAAACAGCCATCCCGGAAGCATTAGCCAGATCAATACCTAACCCCAACTGCTTTGCTTCCTGCAAAGTATACAGAAACAAATCCCCATTCCGAGAAAGAAAATCTTTAAAGCGGTCCTCATAACTATGTATTCCATAAATAGAGTGATCTCCCCCAGATTTGCCTCCTGGTACTTTACGCATAACCGTATCCAAATCAGTAGTCCTGGCTGCATTGCCTTCCCACCACCATCGCAGTCCAAGGCTTGGTCTCGTTAGTCACTTATGGGCCATTCAATCTTCTGATTCTCTAGTAAGGCTAAACAGCCACAAACTGCAAAGTACATAACAGAACTTTACTGCATTTCTTTAAAAATAAGGATTGCTTCATAAATCTTACTTGTTTAAAATGGAAACGGGCATTTTCAACACGTTGACCACCTATCATATTCTTTAATTTCCTTGCCACATCAGGATATTGCTTTATCACATTAGTAGTTTCTGCCGGATCTGTATAAATGTTTATACAATTCTTCACTAAGTTTTAGACAGAATCACTAACTTCCAGTCTCACCAACTTCCAACCATCAGGTGTCATAATAGATTGCTTTCCTCAAATTCAAAAGAACTCATGTAAATACAATCATGCTCCTTCTGAATACCTTTTCCCGTAAGTAGGCAAATAAGATATACCATCAATATTTTTGAAGAATATCCGCCTGCACCAATTCACCTATAGTAGGCAAAAAAATCCAAAATAAAATATGATTTAACTACCCCTTATTGGAATAACTCCCGGCCATTGAATGACGAACGGTACGGATACTTCCTTCATATAAATCTCTTTTCTGACCCTGAACGGACCATTACTGGACATTATCGGAAGTAAAACAATGATCGTATGATCATATCTCCCATCCAGCATAATTTTCTGCTCATTCTCATGCAAGAACTCAGGGTAATAACTATGAGCAAACAAGCGTTGCCCCAGATAACCGTAGAAATAATCAAAACCATGTTGTTGGCATACCTTCCGTACCTGGTCCTCCCATTCCCATTTGCCGGCTATCCGGTAACATAATTCTTTGTTTTGTAAAATATCACATGGTGGCAACTTCACCTGGCAGGAAGCGGAGTTTCATATAATCCATCCGAACCTGCCACTTTTGCATTTCCTCTGATTGCGGCATGTCCCATATGCTTTCCTGTAATCAGAGCACAACGGACGGAGCACTGACCGTAGAACCGAATAATGCTGCATAAACTTCATCCCGTTCTGAGCTATCCCATCAATATTCGGTGTCTTAATCTGACGCTGACCATAGCATCCCAAATCACCTATTCCCAAATCATCCGCCATAATATAAATAACATTGGGCGATTTCTCTGCCGTTGTAGTCTGGGCCATCGTAAGCCCTGAAGACAACAAAGTTGCGGAAAATAATATCTTACGTGTTTTTTTCATATCCAACCTTGCTTTATTTAAAAGATGAAATATCCACCATCACAAATTTAATCTTTTTCCATTTGTAAATGTCCGATTGGAAAAGAACTTTCTGTACCATCCGACTAAAGCTGGGATGTGCATGATCCGGTTTCATCTCCTTGGTATCCGGAAACCAACCACGACGTTCTCCGGTTTGCAACATTAATCAGCTTTCATACATTACCTCCAGTACCCCAGTGTTTTATTTATTATCACGGCTAGCATTACAATGCCAGAAACCTCTTCCTACTCAATTGGCCGTCAATCGCTTGGCGGTCTTTTTCTGAATTCTACCTGCCCTATCAACTCTACATCATCTGTACGCAAATTGATACGCACAATACCACTTGCCCTGTTGCACGAAGGGCGCGGCTGAAATCCTAAAAAAATATAAATTTCACCCGAGTAAAAAGGTTTAAAGACTGTTCCATCTGCCGTTGTATGTGGCCTGTTTTAAAAAAACAATTTCACCGATCAATAACCTTAAATTCCGTTCAATAACTTCTCCTGTACTGAGATTCATTTTACGAATTCCGCAAAGAGTTGGCTTTATCTTTTACCGGTTGGTTACTTTCAGGCAAGAAAGCGTTTTTCATCATACGTTCCCTTTTCCTCTTCCGTACCCTCACGCTCAACAGTTATGTAGGCATAATCATCATTGCAATCCACAGCATATCCTCCCGGACGTCCCATCTCAGTGGGGAAAGTGCCTATGAAAGTTTCATAAGAGGATGGTTTACCTACTTTTCCTTGTTTTACATCGGCAAAGAATCTATCCAAGTCCATTACATACATGTTCCAGTTTTTTTCTTCCGGCTGACAAACATACGATTCGTTTTATTAGCCAAAAAGCACTGCCCAAGTTCGGTCCTTCCGTAGCTTGAATAATCTTACCGGTGGCCATTTCAATAAAATAAATCTGTGTAGAGTCCATTTACGTTTTCTCCGTTAGGAAGCGTACTTTCCACCTCTTTGTCATTTCCACGGCTGGAAGACCTGAACAATAAGTATTTGCCATCAGTCCACATGGGATCAGTCTGATAAAGAAAACGGTCATTCTTCATCGTGTCGGTCAACATAGTGATAGTATTGCCGGTCGCACTATCTACATAAGTCCGCATTTCCGATGCAGTGCAGTTTCCAAACTGAGCCAATGCGGCTTTACTAAAAGCTAAAAATAATGTAATAGCTAAAAATGTCTTTCTCATAGCATGTCATTTTTATCTGATACGACAAATTTATGCATGAGAGAAATTATATCAAATAGAATTTTATCCATTTATATGGTTAATTGTTCACTTTAAACCAACTATTCTCTATATATCCTAGATTTTTCACTGATATACTGCTCCCATAAAAAAAGTGGAAAAAGTAATAATAACTCTTTCCACTTTTACTATAAATATTAAACACCTACAGCGGCATCTCAATAACCATAATTCTGGTAAGCTTTCTTAGCAGCTTCATCTAACAACACACCATTTTCATCTGTAAGCAAGTCAAGCATAGTCTGGGCAAAAGGCTTAAAAGTAAAATACGGTTCAAACATTCCCATACCATTACCTGTCTGCCCAATACCATTAATCAAATTATCGGAATTATCCCACAACCCTTGTTTAGGTGAAGCTAATTGATCATGATAGATTATACGATCAGCTTGCCACCCTGAATGATGCAAATTCTCATAATAAACCATCTCTTGATTCAACTCACGTGCCAATTCATTTAAAATGAAATTCACAAAACGGTCTTCAGTCGTAGTAGCTGTTTCCGGATACATTTCGGCTTTGGAATTTGCCGAACCACCATCCCAATAAGATTCATCAACCAACATCGTGGATGTCATATCTTTCTCCACTTCATACGGCCATTGCTGTTCTGCCTGTGTCAGTTTTTCATATCCAGGCTGCAAACGTGCAAGAACTTCTGCACGAGTTTCACCAGCCTTGAACGCTGCACGGGCACGTACTTTATTTATATCATCTATAGCCGCATTATAATTCCCCTTACGTCCATAAGCTTCAGCACGAAGCAAATAAGTTTCAGCCAAACGGAATAAAGGTACATCACGTCCAGACTCATAATGAGTATAGTTACTGCGATTAGGTTCATCATATTTCACAGTAGCAGGACAAACAGTAGAACCAAATTTATCTAAGCCACCATAACTCTTATCATTATAAGTATAACTTTTGCCACTAGCTTGATATGGAACACGATAGTAATATTTACTGCCATCTTTAATCCAACGGGCAATCAGGACAAAAGGCTGAGCCAATGCTTCTTTTATATCAATTGCTGTTTCTTTCGTATTTTCCACATAAGCGAAAGCCAAATCACCAGTACCCATTTTATGTTCTCCAGCTACGGCTTGACGACCTCTCCACGAAGCACGATTATAACCAGGAAGAATATGCTCATTAAAATAGTCAGCCATCTCTGCCGTCCATTCATAAGTAGCATTGCTGCTATTATTATAAGCATAATAATCTTTATTAGCAGCCGGACTGGAATTAGAATCTCCACCACGTAGTGCCGTCACATATTCCACATGGAAAGACTTTTGATAACGTGAATCGGCTTGCTTATTTACATAAAGATCAAAACCAAAATCATTTGTATAGCCTACACGTGATGCTGATTTTGTGGGATATTCCCAGCAGAATTCAGGAATTCCCCAAGATGCGTTAGCATAATCCCCACCAAAAAAGTAAGGCAAACGATTACCAAAACGGCCATTATCAGCACTACCTACAGGACCATATATCACGGCTATTTTCATTAGAATAATCATTCAAAGGATGACTGAACAACTTGCCAAAATCTGACTCCAATTCATAATAACCATTATCAATAACTGCAGAAGCATAATAAATACATGAATCCAAATCAGCAGTTCCCTTACCTTTATATAACATACCAAGATATGACTTCGGATTGCTAGTATCAACATTACCATTTACATCTACCCCATACTCTGCTGTTCCAAATTTTTCAGCCTGCGCACGCTGTAAATATAACTTTGCCAAAAAATGAGCAGCGGCTCCCTTAGTGGCCCGTCCAAAATCAGCACTCAGATTCTGTTCGCTAACATCAGGCAAATGATCATAAGCATAACGTAGATCACCTATCAACATACTATAAATACCAGGAACACTTTGACGCATATAGTTATAATTGGAAGGGAGTTCTGTTGTATATCCTTGGGGTACATAAATAGCACCATACATTGTACTCATAATATAAACAGAATAAGCGCGATTAAATAAAGCCTCGCTTAAAGACCTCGCTGCATACTCCGCATCAGTAGCAAACTTACCCAATGCCTTTCCTTCACGAATAGACAATATGGCACGGTTACAATTATTAATAATCGGATAAAATCCCAACAGTGATTTAGAATTCTCCCCACACAGAGAATTTGCCCAATTAGCAAACCGCCCAGTAGCATTCCACTCACTAGGCGAATACATGCCACGATTAGGAGTCTTATTTGTAAAGTTATCCACACCAGACATAAAAGTGGAAGGACCTTGTTCATACTGTTTAGTCACACGCAAAGCATCGTAAGTCCCTACAATCAATTGTTCCAATCCTTGCTCTGTTTCAAAATAATCCTGCGTAATGGTAGAAACCATTTTTCTTCTAAAAAACTGTCAGTACAAGAAAGACTTCCTAATGCAATTACAGAACACAATATATACTTTTTCATAATTTACATCTCTATTTTTAATAATTAAAATCCAAGTCTCAGACCAATTACAAAACTACGGGTCAATACTGTATTATTAGTTTGGCCGCCAATATATTTATATGTACCGTTACTGCGTCCACCTTCAGCTCCCCAACCAGTTGTATCGTCATCGGATTAATTCCAGCTTTTACTAAATCACCACCCCAAATAAACGGATTCAATACTTGACCATAGATCTGACAACTATTGGCACCAATTTTACCCAGCCATTTTTCCGGGAAAGTATAAGATAATGCAATATTACGAACAGCCACCATATTTCCTTTGGTATAATTCATATATTCTTTATAATCGGTAAATGATTCTCCTCCAGCACGTGGCTGTGGAAATTTAGCATCTGTATTTTCAGGACTCCATGTATCATTCTCTACCCGACGTCCATAAGTTTGCATCAATCCATAATACATATTACCAAAACGTCCGTAAAAGAAAGCATTCAACTGCCAATTCTTGTAAATGAATGTAGTAGTAAAACCTCCTTCCCACTTCGGAGTAAACGAACCTTGGAAATGATAATCATCCTTGTCAAACTTGCCAAAACCATTATCCATATAAGTCACTTTTGATCCATCTTCCAATGTCACTGTTTTTGATCCTTCCGTACCTTCCGGAACCTCTATAAATTCCTGGTCTACTAATTTAGCCATACCAGGGAACATAGTAATACCATTTCCTTTTGCTTTATAAATAGCCAACATTCTTCTGTCCTCAGGAGTATCCTGCCACAAACGATCGTACTTATATGTCCAAATCTCATCCATAGGTTTGCCAATAAACCAACCATTGGTAGGATCGTCCACCTTACCATCAGCCAATTCTACGATTTTGGATCTATTAGTAGAAAAAGTAAAGTCAGTTTTCCAAGTAAAATCTTCCGTCTGAATATTAGTCGTTGACAAAGTTATCTCAAGTCCTTTGTTCTGTGTCTTACCAACATTTGTCAAAATTTGAGTATAACCAGTCATCAGAGGAATAGAACGATTCAACAACAAATCTGATGTATTAGCTATATAATATTCCACACTACCAGTAATACGATTATTCAAGAAACCAAAATCAACACCAAAGTTGGTAGAAGCTGTCTTTTCCCAACCTAAATTACGATTAGGCAATACCGAGGCTTTAGCACCAGTCGTATTAGTCGTGATTCCACCCTGTCCAAAAGGTTTATTGGCCCATTGGGATACCATAGATCCTGCAGTCTGATAAGAGTTAATAGAAGCATTACCTGTTACACCATAGCCCACACGTAATTTCAAAGAATTCAACCAACCAATATTTTTCATAAAATTCTCTTCATTCATTTTCCATGCCAAAGCTGCTGATGGGAAAAAATCCCATTTGTTTCCTGCTGCCAGCATAGAAGCACCATCCCAACGCCCAGTAACAGTTAACAAATATCGATCCATCAAATTATAGTTTAAACGGGCCATATAAGAAGCACGCTGTTGCTCGTTAAAGGATGACCCAGCACCCAATTTAGCTTTATTAGAATCACCAATACTATACCACAAAGCTGTAGGGAATTTAGATTCATAAGCACGTGCATCCAAACCTTCCGTACGATAATATTCAGCCGACTGCATCAACGTCAAACCAACAGTATGAATTTTATTGAATGTTTTGTTATAAAAAATCATGTTTTCCAATGTCCATGCAAGTTTTTGGTTATGATTGTTATAAGCTACATTCGGTTCGGTAGAAGCATATCCCAAAGGATTAGTAAATTTATCTCCATAATAACTTCCCTCACGAGAATTACGATATTGCGTTCCGAAATTAGTACGCCATTTTACCCCCTCTAATGGAGTCCAAATCTTACCAAAATCCAACTCTGCAAACGAGCTGAGCATAAAACCATAATAACGGGTTTCATTCAAAGCTTCATCAATATTAAGCAACACATTATGTCGTGACGGACCATCATCCGGACTTAATATTTTTCCATTTTCATCAAAAGCTGGAGCATATGGCATCAAACTGGTAGCCAAACCATAAGAATCTTTAGCTGTTGTATTCGAAAAGTTGCTGACAATACCATAATTTTTGATAGAATGACTAGCATTGATACCCATCCCCACCTTCAAAAACTCTGTAGCCTGAATCTCACCATTCATATTAACTGTATAACGTTTATAATCCTGATCTTTCATCGGAGATTCCTGATCCAAATATGCCAAAGACATATATAACTTTGATTTTTCCGTACCAGCCGATAATGAAATCTGATGATTATGTGTCAATGAAGTACGTGTTACATAATCAGTCCAAGGAGTAGTAGGAATATTAGCCGAATTATAAACAGGAACTCTATCAGCATATCCTAATACTTCTTTTTCATATTGTGTTGCATCACGTAATACAGGAGTTCCATCAGCATTAAATTGAAAAGCAGCATTAAAAACAGGACGTAGATAAGGATACTGAGAAACACCCCCAAAATAAGCATCACCATCAATATCAGGATCTGGAGCATTACCATACTTACCAGTATAAGCTCCCGCATTGACATTGGCCTGACGGTTCCAGTCTATCAATTCACCAGAATTCATCCAATCTGTCATTGAATGAATCTTAGAAAAAGATACTGTACCATCATAATTAATAGTCACCTTGCCTGTTTTACCTTTTTTAGTTGTGATAAGAATAACTCCATTAGCACCACGCGAACCATAAATAGCAGTAGCAGAAGCATCTTTTAAAATTTCCATGGACTCAATATCATTAGGATTGACATCTGCCATAGAGCCAACAGACATAGGAATACCATCAATCACATAAAGAGGATCATTACTTGCATTCAAAGAACGACTACCACGAATACGAACATCCCCCAACTCACCCGGACGATTATTTGAAGTGATTTGTACACCAGCAGCTTTTCCTTGCATAGCCTGTAAAGCATTCTGAACGGGACGCTCACGAATCGTTTTGGAACTTACTTGGGTCAAAGCACCAGTCACATCACTTTTTTTCTGAACACCATAACCAACCACTACCACTTCCTCTAATGTTTCTGTATCTTCCTCCAAAATTACTTTAATGGTAGATTGTCCTTTCACCGCAACATTTACTGTCTTGTACCCCACAAAACTAATTTCAATAGTTCCACTTTCCGAACATTGGTCAATGTGAACTTACCATCAAAGTCAGTAATAGTACCATTAGTCGTACCTTTCACCACCACACTGGCACCGATTACAGACTCACCTGTTTTGTCAAGGACAGTACCCGAAACGGTTTTGCTCTGTGCAAAGGCCCCTACAGCCAATACGGATAACAAAGCAACGAAGAAAAGCCACTGGAACTTCTCCAGACAACTCAACAGACTTGAATTCTTTCTGTCTTTCATACTTTAATTATTAAGTTAAACAAAAGTTAGTTTTCTATTCTCTCAGGAGAAATAGGTCTCCTACCTGTGAAAAAGTGTTGCAAATATATGCGCGAATATTAAAAAGCCAATGTAGGATTGTACAAAAGCATGGAATTTTCCGTCTTTTTCAACTGAAAAATAGTACAAACTTCTGAACAATCTCAAAATGGATAGTTTCAAGAGCATTTTGTTATACAAGAGTGCTTTTATTTCTGATTGTTACTTTAATATTGTATTGTAAAACGTATAAACTAAAATTTGAATATGGCTAATCTTTTCAATAGTAATTGTACCTGCTAAAAAATTATCTAACGGTAGACATAGAGTCAGGATCGCAGTGGCTCATCGTTCACAAACGAGATATATTTCAACCCAATTCATTTTGGATTCTGCAAATCAAATGAAAAAATGGACGAGTAAAAACATGAAAATGCAGCTAATATAAATGCTTGTTTGCGCAAGTTGATTAATGAATACGAAGAGATTCTTTTTCGTCTATTCATTATCAGTCGAATATTTCATGCACTGAATTGATACATGTTATAACTCGGGAACAACAAAAAAAGGAATAACCTTTAATACGGTAGTGAAAGAATATCTTTCAATGATGGAAGCAGACGATCGTAAAAATCACATAAATTATATAATATAGCTTGTGCAAAGTTCCTTAAACATATGAAAGGTGATTTTCCTTTGGTACAACTCAGTCCGACACATATACAAAGTTTCGCTGATGTAATGAAGGCTGAAGGATTAAAAAGAAACTTCTATCAGAATTTACCTCACTTTAATAAAAGTAATATTGAACTATGCCAGGAAAATGAATTATGTAACTTATTTAGTTCATCCTTTTGTTTTATTTAAAATGCCAGTTAGTAATATCAGAGAACTAGATCTGTCCGTTGATGAATTAAAAAAAAATACGTGATGTGAAATTATTCAAGTCTGTGCATATCATGGCTCGAGATATATTTATGTTAACTTATTATTTAGGTGGCATTAATCTAAGAGACCTAATGGAGTATGATTTCACTAAAGGGAACTGTATGAGATATATAAGACATAAAACCCGTAATAGCAAAAAAAAATGAAAATGAAATAGTTTTCACTATCCAGCCAGAAGCACAGACAATTATTGAACGATATATTTCTGAAAATGGGAAATTAGTTTTTGGCAAATATGAATCTTATGAAAAAGTATATAGTTTGGTCTTTAGACATATAGGGAAGGTGACTGATCTGGCAGGCATAAATAGAAAGGTTTCATATTATTCTGCAAGAAAAACATTTGGCACAACATGGTTATGATATAGGTATCGAAATAGAAAAATAGAATATTGTATTGGTCATAGTATGAAAACAATCGTCCTATATTTAATTATATACGAATAATGCAAGAGCACGCCGATAAAGTTTTTAGAGAAATCTTCGATCAATTGCTTAAATAGTCAATGTTATTATATATGCATAAATGTCTTTCATATCATGTAAATGTTATTATCGTATTACCTTAAAAAGTAAGTGTGGTTCATAAATCAAGCAAATGCACTTAGACAGCTAATAAAGTACACTTGCTTTTTTGGGGATATTTTTTAAGTTTAAGTCAGGATATAAACTACTCCATATAAATTTGAGAGCAAAGTGAAATATTTCATAAATACTAACTAAAAGAGTTTTTTTTCCAACAGCAATAAGAGCACTTTATATTCTCTATTATTGTATCATCTATATTATAAAATTCGATGAAATGGGCTTTTTTTGATACTTTCAACTTTATATATCAAGTTAACTTTTGTTTAACTTAATAATTAAAGTATGAAAGACAGAAAGAATTCAAGTCTGTTACGTCGTTTGGAGAAGTTCCAGCGGCTGTTCTTCGTTGCTTTGTTATCCGTATTGGCTGTAGGGGCCTTTGCACAGAGCAAAACCGTTTCGGGTACTGTCCTTGACAAAACAGGTGAGTCTGTAATCGGTGCCAGTGTGGTGGTGAAAGGTACGACCAATGGTACTATTACTGACTTTGATGGTAAGTTCACACTTCAGAATGTTCCTGATAATGGAACGATCCAAGTAAGTTTCGTGGGGTACAAAACCATGGATATCTCAAGTGAAAGGACAATCTACCGTTAAGATAATCTTGGAGGAGGATACCGAAACACTGGATGAAGTAGTAGTGGTTGGCTATGGCGTTCAGAAAAAAAGTGATGTGACTGGTGCTATGGCACGTGTGGGTTCTGAAGAATTGAATACAAGACCTGTGAACAATGCTTTTGAAGCCTTACAAGGCAAAGCTGCCGGTGTAGATATCACCTCAAGTGAACGTCCGGGTACTGTAGGATCAATCCGTATTCGTGGTAACCGATCTATCAGCGCATCATCAGACCCTCTGTATGTAGTAGATGGAGTTCCTTGAGTGCTGGAGGAATTGAAACGATCAATCCGCGTGACATAGAATCCATTGATATCTTAAAGGATGCCTCTTCTACAGCTATTTACGGTTCTCGTGGTGCCAATGGTGTCATATTGATAACTACCAAACGCGGTAAAGCGGGTAGACTCGCTTTAAACTACTCAGGTTCTGTCACATTAGAAACCCTAAAAGACAAATCACCTGCCATGAGTGCAAGCGATTATATTACCTGGCGCCGTTGGGCTTATTATAACTCAGATCCGGTAAACAATCCTCGCGGTGACCAACCTAACTACGATAAAGACCAAATTTATTTCGCAGCATCAGGTGATCCCGCAGCTTTGGCAAATGTAAATAAAGGTTGGAGTAACGGTACTTGGGATGGAAGTAAAGTAACAGATACCGACTGGGCAGACATAGTGACCCAAACAGGTATCACTCATGAACATACCATCAGTGGTAGTGGCGGTAACGAAACTGCGCAAGCTTTCTTCTCTATTGGTTACCTGAATAATCAAGGAACTCAGAAAGGACAGGAATATGAACGTTATAATTTTTCAATGTCTGTCGATTTACAAGTAAAACCTTGGTTTAAAATGGGCGGATCTATCAACGGTTCATGGGCGGTTCAAGACTATGGTTATTCCCGTACCGGACAATCTTCAGGCTCGGGCCCTGTTGATATATATAGCGCGGCAAAAGCTATTCCACGCTTTGGTGTTCCTTATGATGAAGAAGGCAATATCATTACCAACCCCTGTGGCTCCACCACCAATGTTTATACTGTAATTGACGAATGGAATAAGTCAACCGATAACCGCCAAACTTTCCGTGTACTAGGCAGCTTTTACGGACAATTTGATTTTGGAAAAATATGGGCACCTCTAGAGGGACTAAGCTATAAAATCTCTTTCGGTCCTGATTTCCGCCACTATCGTCAAGGTATTTTTATCAGCAAAGACTCTGCCGTGAAAATGGGCTCAAAAAACTATGCTAAATATGCAACAGATCGTTACTTGTCATGGACACTGGATAATCAGATCAACTATAACAAGACATTCGGCAAACATAACTTAGGCGTAACCTTATTGCAATCAGCTTCCAAATATAATAAAGAAAGTGGTTCCGAAAGTGCTAACGCCATTCCTAATGAGAATTTTGAATGGTACAACATGGGCAGTGTAGATATTACTGATGCAGCAACTTATGGTGCTGGTATGAGTACTGGTATGTCTGAGAATCAGCTGGCATCATACATGGCACGTATAAACTACGCATACAACGACCGTTATTTATTGACTGTATCCGGACGTTATGACGGTTCTTCTGTATTAGCAGACGGACACAAATGGAGTTTCTTCCCTTCTGCCGCCTTGGGCTGGCGCATTGACCAAGAAGACTTCATGAAAGATATTTCTTGGATAAACCAGTTAAAGCTTCGTTTCGGTTTGGGAACAACAGGTAACTCAGCTGTAAGTGCATATTCTACATTAGGTAACATCCAGTCATTCTATGTACCTTTTGGCTCTACTCTAACCCCTGCTTATGCTACAAATGAACCTTATTACACTTCTTCTCAAGTAAAAATGGCAAATAAAGAATTTAGGTTGGGAAAAGACAACACAATATAACTATGGTATAGATTTCAGTTTCTTGAATGGACGTATCAGCGGTTCAATGGATATTTATCACTCTAACACCAATGACTTATTATTAAGCATGACTATTCCAACCTTAACTGGCTTTAATTCTACTTATGCCAATGTAGGTAAAACAAAAAACTTCGGTGTTGACTTATCTCTGAACCTGGTTCCCATACAAACTAAAGACTTTGAATGGAGTTCCACTATCAATGCAGCCTATCAAAAAGATGAAATCGTAGAACTTGCTAACGGTAAGCAGGATGACATTTCCAATGCCTGGTTCATTGGTGAGTCAATCAATGTTTTCTATGGTACTGCCAGCGATGGTCTGTGGCAGGAAAGTGATGCGGCAGAAATGGCTAAATTCAATGCCAACGGACATAAATTTGAAGCAGGTATGGTTAAACCAGTTGATCAGGATGGTAACTATATTATAGACAGTAATGACCGTATTATTCTTGGCAACAAAAATCCTAAATGGGTACTGGGATGGAGCAATACATTCAACTATAAAGGTCTTGAACTAGGTATCGAGCTGAACGGACGATTTGGTTATATGGTTGATACGGGTGGTGAAGGCCAATACGGTATGTACAACCAACGTGAAATAAGCTATTGGACTCCGGACAACACTGGTGCTGATTATCAAAAACCGATTTACAGTACAGCAGGTGGTGATGCTTATTCAAGTCTGCTAGGCTTTAAAGATGCCTTCATTCATCAAGATCCGTAACATTTCTTTGGTTATAACTTCAATTCCAAAGCATTAAAGAACATCGGAATCAGTTCTCTTAAATTATATGCACAAGCTAAGAATATAGGCAACCTCTATTCTTCAGTAGATTTTATGGATCTGGACTTAGGCACTACTTATTACAATAGAGGCTTTACTTTCGGTTTACAAGTTGGTTTCTAATTTGATAATAACACATTAAACTGTTTTTAAAATGAAAAATTTAAAATATACATTATTCACGGCTGCCCTGTCTGTCGCAATGACTGCCAGTTTCAGTTCTTGTAGCGATAGTTTCCTAGATGAAAAAAACAAGTCATCCTATACCACTGATTATTTCAAAACGTCACAGGGCATTCAAGATCTGGCTACCGCACTGTACGGTAACATCCGTTGGCATTTCGGTTATGAATGGGCGTATGGTATTACCCTTTACGGCACTGATGAATTCACAAACGGCTCTGACCTGACGGCAGAACCATGGAACACTTATGACAGCCGTCTGAACCCATTGGACTGTACAAAAGCAAACGGAGCGGCCAACAATAACTGTCCGGGTATATCAGCTCTTTGGGATCAGATGTATTACGGCATCGCTTCTGCCAATCAAGTTATCGCATCAGCTGACTATGTTACTGATGCGGAAGTCCGTGAAAAATGCTTGGGTGAAGCTTATTTCCTACGTGGATATAACTACTATCGTCTTTTCGCACAATATGGTGGTGTGGTTCTGCAAACCCAAGTTACTGAAGGTGTGGTCAGAACCTTTACTCGCGCTTCTGCAGAAGAAACATTAAACCAAGTGATTGATGACCTGCAGAACGCTTACGACAAACTACCTACAGACAAATGGCGTGGTACAGGTACATGGACTAAATATACAGCAGCACACTTTCTGGCAAAGGCTTTACTATATCGTCAGTCTGAACGTTGCAGCGACTGGAACTCAAGTTACCCTGCAGATGCAGACTTGAAAAAAGCGATTACGTTATGTGATGAAGTCATCTCAAAATGTCCGTTGGAAAGTGATTATAATAACCTTTACGCCAAATGGACCGGTATAGACTGCAAAGCCGAGGAGTCTAATGAAATATTAATGTCATGCCAACACACTTCTTCGGCAACCGGACGTTTCGGAAACCGTACTTATAATTACTTCAACCCACAATTCTCCAACTTCTCCGGTGGTTGGACACAACGTGGTCAATATATTGGTGGTATGGACTTCCAACGTTGCCGCCCTACAGAATATGCTTATGCTATCTTCGACAATGTGAATGACTCACGTATGTGGAAAACATTCAAAACTGTATACGGATTGAATAATATTGCATCGAAAGCAGATGATGTAGTGGCTACAAACGGTATTACAGCCGATCAGGTTCCAACACTAGGCGACCAAGGCATCATCTTTATTCTTAATAAAAAAAGTGACAATCGTTTTAAAGACGCCACAAACTCCGATTATGGAACAGTAGGTCGTGGTGGTATAGCCCACTCCTTTGTAAACCCCGAAACAAATAAATGGGTGCCGAATGTGTTCCCTGTATATGCCGGTGGTCAATATGTATTGAACACCTATGGTGTTAGCGGAAATCCAGCACAGTCCAATGTATTCTGTGGTATCAATAAAACTGATGACGGCTCGCGTACAGCAGAGAAAGGGGACGCACATCGTGATGTCATTATGGCCCGTACAGGCGAAACTTATCTGATAAAAGCGGAAGCTCAAGTACGTTCCGGTAACTTCCAGGATGCTATTTCTACCATCAACCAGCTCCGTGCACGTGCCGAATGGAAAAATGGTGGAAGACCGCGAATACTACACCGACGGTTCTATGGCTTTCCTGAAAAGCGCAGGCGGTGACGAAGATAATTCAACTGCACTAAGCACTTTAGGCAAATGCAAAGATGCCAATGGTACCAAGATCAATAACACAGAGGCATTCAAGGCTTCTTTCCTTCAAAAGAACACTTACTATCTTTCAACTGGTATAGAACGCACTACAGATGCTTCCAGTCTGCAAATTTCAAGTTATTCATCATTACCGGCTGAGGATGAAGCTATTCTATCAGCAATGGGCGTAAATGGGGACAAAGACCATTTGATCAATTTCATTTTAAACGAACGTACCCGCGAATGCTTAGGTGAATGGAACCGCTGGGAAGAGTTGAGCCGTACCAAGACTTTGGTTCAACGTGCTAAATTATTCAATCCGGAAGCAGCTGCCAATATAGCAGACAAACATTTGCTTCGTCCTATTCCACAAACATTCTTAGACCAACTTCAGCATGAAGACGGTACGAATTTAAGTGATGAAGAAAAAGCCGCAATGCAGAATCCAGGCTATTAACAGACTAGATTTTTGCAGTCAATAATTAATAAGGGGAGTGCCGGATTCAGTACTCCCCTATTTTCCACACCATAAATACTTATTTTATAATGAAAAAATCGGTCGGTTTATATGCTGAAAAAAGCCGCAATCACTACACTATTCTTGTTAATAGCGGGATGCAAACAACAAAAAACCATACGCTATGAACTTGTAGATGGCAATCCACAAATAGATTACATAGATTTCCTGAACGACACGCTATGCCGATTTGTCGCACCAGGACCATTGGTTCTGACAAGCCACTACACAAAAGAAGGAGATATTTATATAATACAAATCAACGATATAGTGAGCGCACGGCTATATAAAACAGAAGAAGGAAAGCTACGAGGTGAGGCTCCTTTTTTGAAGGAATATGGATTATAAAAGAAAAGTGATATCAACAAGTTCTGTACAGTTCATTCACTCATTTCTTTTCATATAAAGAAGCTATCTGTCAGCCCCCAAAAGATCAATAACTAAAATCCAATACAAATCCAACAAGATGAATAAAGTTATCCGTATATGGAAAAAGAACAGAAAGAAGATGAACAATATTCCATGTAAATGAATAAAATTCCATAGGTAAGACACCTTCTTCGTCTATATTTGCATAAATCAAAAATCAAAGATACTATGGAACTATTACCAGCAATCAGGAAAAGCATAATTACATTCGCTCTGCTGCCTGCACTTCTATATGCAGGTATCCCCCCACCCTACAAAGCGATGCCTCACAAAGAATGACCAAAGATATCATGAACCGTGCTTACATCACCCCCAAACGTATTGTTACCAAATACGCAGGATGTAAAAATAATCTGATAAAAGATGAACACTATTTGTTAGAGCGTGGAAACGGCCAATCGGAAATGAACAGAAAAAAATGTTGTATAATGACCTCTACTGAAACAGAGAAGGCATCCTTGTTACTGGATTTCGGCAGTGAACTGCATGGAGGATTAAAGCTCGTCATGGGCAGTTCCAGCCGTAGGGAACCTTCTTTGGTAAGGATACGTTTCGGAGAATCTGTTGGAGAAGCCAACAGTACCACTTCAAATTCCGAATGGAAAGTGGGATTTTCAACGGACGATCATGCCAAACGTGATATCATCATGGAAATTCCCCGTGACGGCATGATTGAAATAGGTAATACCGGTTTCCGCTTTGTCCGTCTCGACTTGCTGCAAAACAACGCTACTATCTCCTTAAAAGAAATTTCAGCTATCCTGCGCTACCGTGATATTCCCTATCTGGGATCTTTTGAATGCAACGACCAACGTTTAAACAAAATATGGATTACCGGAGCCTATACTGTCCACTTGAATATGCAGGAGTTTTTATGGGATGGCATCAAACGTGACCGGGTAGTCTGGCTGGGCGATATGCATCCTGAATTAATGACCATCAGCCGTGTTTTCGGATACAATGAGGTGATCCCAACAGTTTGGACCTGGCCTGCAAACAATTTCCGTTACCCAATTGGATGAATGGCATGAGTGCATACAGCCTATGGTATCTGATCAACCAATATGAATGGTATCACCAGACCGGCGATATTGATTTTTTAAAGAAACATTCCGATTATATCAGCGGGTTAATCCATCTGATAAACGGGAAAGTGGATGATGCGGGAAATGAAACGTTAGCGCCTGCCCGCTTTTTGGACTGGCCATCCAGCGGAAATAAAGCCGGAGTTGAGGCAGGATATCGCGCACTGATCGTATGGGCCATGCAAGATGCGCATCAATTGTCTTTAAAACTTGGCAACACCTCTGATGCTCAATTATGTCTGGACATTATCAACCGGATGAAAAAAAAGATATTACCTCACAACAATCTGAAACAGGCAGCTTCATTAATGGCCATCACCGGATTGATGGATCCCCAACAGGCTTGCGATGAAGTTGTCTCTGTAGGCGGTGGAAAAGGTTTTTCCACTTTTTACGGGTATTATATGCTGGAAGCATTAGCCAAAGCAGGTGAGTATGAGAAAGCAATAGATATCATTAACACTTTCTGGGGAGGCCATGCTGGATTTGGGAGCAACCACGTTTTGGGAAGATTTCAATCTGGACTGGATTCCTAATGCCGCTCCTATAGACGAACCTGTTCCAGCCGGGAAAAAAGACATACATGGCGATTTCGGCGCCTATTGCTATCCCGGATTCCGTCACAGCCTTTGCCATGGGTGGTCTTCAGGACCTACCACATGGCTGTCAGATCATGTATTAGGTATAAAAATCGTAGACGTAGAGCACAAGCAGATCAGTATTGAACCACACTTGGGTAAATTAGAATGGGCCAAAGGCACTTATCCCACCCCTTGGGGCGTGATAGAAGTCAGCCACGAGAAGAAAGCCGATGGTAAAATCGCAACCAAAGTGAAACTTCCGAAAGGTGTAAGAACAAATTTAATTATAAGAAATCGTTATCAAACTTCTATAAAAAATCAGATCTTATGAAAAACTATTATTACGAAATACTAGAACCACGCCATGAGCCCAAACCGGAAATCAAAGGTTTTGCAACAGAAAGAATAAAAGAAAACTTAGACAGAGGATTAACGGCCACTCCATCTGCAGACGGGAAAGGTATCTACCTCAGTTGGAGGCTATTGGAACAAGATAACTGACACTCCCTTCCACCTCTACCGTTCTGCAAACGGCAAGACACAGCGCCTATCAAAAAATCCAATTAAAAACACCTGTGACTTTGTTGACCAGACTCCCGTTGCCGGAAAAGCAACCTATTGGATCTGTGCATTAGATAAAAAGAAAAAAGTGATTGACACATCTTCCAAATTGGATGTGGACTGTTCTTTATTGAGAGACTATCAATCCATTAAATTGAACCGCAATATAAAAGCAGGCAAAATAGCCGTTGCTGATTTGAACGGGGATGGCATTTACGATTATATCATTCGTACCCCAGAAAAAAATGTGGATCCCGGAATGCCCGGTACTCTGGATGGTTCAACTTACCAAATTGAGGCTTATTTAAGTGACGGCACTTTTTTATGGTCTAAAGATTTAGGACAAGGTATTGAGCCCGGTGTTTGGTACTCCCCTTTCATCGCATACGACTTCAATGGAGATGGCAAAGCAGAAATTGCCTTAAAAACAGCTCCGGAAACAACCCAACGAAATGAAAAAGGAAGGGGTAGACTCCGGTGAGGAGTATCTAAGTGTATGGGATGGAATGACCGGAAAAGAAATTGCCCGTGTGGACTGGCCTGAACGGAATGACAGGTATGGAAATCTGGTCCGGCAGAACCGTAACCAAATAGGAATGGCCTATCTGGACGGCAAGACCCCTTATATATTGGCATGTCGTGGCACTTACAAACTGATGACTGTAGATGCATGGCAGCTGAAAGATAACAAACTGGAACGTGCATGGCGATGGGACGGCGATGAAGAAAATCCCGTAGTAAGAAGCATGGGTTCCCATAATATGGTATGTGGTGATGTGGATGAAGATGGAAAAGATGAAATTCTGTTAGGCTCATGCATGCTTGATGATAACGGGACTTTACTATGGTCTACCGGACTAGGACACCCTGATAAAATCTATCTGACTGATATCGACCCGGATCGTCCGGTATGGAAGTGTTCCTTTGTCTGGAACCTTGGCACGAGAACGGACGTGGCGTTTGTGTTGTGGATGCCAGAACAGGACAACCGGTATGGAATATCGGTCATAAGACATTCCATGTAGGCGATGGGATGGTTGCTGATTTTGATCCGGTCCACAAAGGTCTGGAATGTTTTGCCAGCGAAGACCGTAAAGGAGGCAGCACAGACAAATATCTACTTTCGGCTGACGGTAAACCTTTAGGTAAAAATGAGGAAGTGCCCTCCTGCCGTAATTGGACCTGGTGGGACGGTGACTTATTGCGCGAAACATTCAAAGGAGACGATAACCGATGGGGGGCAAGTTCCTCTTCAAACGGTCGTTCACTAAGTATTGTAAAATGGAAAGGAGAAACACTGACACAAGGAATTGAAGGTGATATCTTAATGATTGCAGACTTATATGGAGACTGGCGTGAAGAAATAATAACCGCATTACCCGGTGAAATACGTATCTACACAACCAATCTTCCGGCAAAAGACCGTCGTACCACATTGATGCAGGACGGAATATATAGAAGTTATGTAGCTCATCGTTCCATGGGATATCCACAAGCTCCTGTTCCCTCCTATTATTTAGGAGAATAATATTAAGATTAGCATGAAGGATTCCTCTAAAAACTGTAACGGATATCCTTTTGCTGTAGGGGCGCTTTGATGCGCCCTTATGCATATAAGACTCAAACTCTAATCATAAACATCATGCAAAAGATACTATTATTTATTGCTTCCCTTTTTTATTTCAACTCCTTATTCGCAAAAGATGAAATAAAATCCTGGCAAGGCATTCATGAAACACC
>VOFB01002649.1_pt1 | contig 32452 bp, 58 predicted proteins | sample 5384141 | NCBI WGS metagenome assembly VOFB01 (sample SAMN12384721, study PRJNA508395) | human gut metagenome | isolation source: healthy gut A | host: Homo sapiens | reverse complement strand
GGACTTCCACGCGCCCTTATCGATAATGGAATCGACCTCAATGCCGAGGATGTTTCCTTCCTTATCCGCAGCCAGCCGGTGATGGATGGCGGCAGCATGACGCTTACCGGTGTTTTAAATACCTCGTCGCGCGTCAGCTCGTAAAATACCGGCCGCCCCGTTTTGATCGCGAGCACGCCCGCGACGACGCTCGCGTCGAACGTGGAGTCCTCCTTGCCGCCGAAGCCGCCGCCGACGACCTGACTGATAACGCGGATCTTGCTCTGCGGCATGTTGAAAGCTCCGCACAGCGCCTTTTTCGCCAGCTGGACCGCGTGCTGCGGGCTGTAGATCGTGATACCGCCCTGCACCGGGTCGGGCTCGGCGAGCGCGCAGTCCGGCTCGAGATAGGCGTGATCGAGCATCGGGGTCTTATACCAGTTGTCCACAACGACGTCCGCGTCCTCGAACGCCGTTTTCACGTCGCCCTTGCGGATGAGCACCTCGTCGGAAATGTTTCCCTTGCGCGGGATGGGGTACTCTCGGTGGAGCACCGGCGCGTCCTCGCGCAGCATATCGGCGGGGCTGTCATAGCTCTCCAGCGGTTCATATTCAACCTCGATGAGCGAAACGGCCTTCTCGGCGGTCTTGAGATCCTCCGCCGCCACGAGAGCGACGGGGTCGCCCTCATAAAACACCTCGTCCTTAGCAATGACGGGCTTATCGTGGATCATGCCGCCGTAGCCGTTCTCGCCGGGAAGATCGTCTGCGGTCATCACGATCGCAACGCCCGGCAGCGCCGCAGCTTTGGATGTATCGATGCGAAGGATTTTCGCGTGGCCGTAGGGCGGGTAGAGCGCCTTGGCATGAAGCACATCCCGCCGGTGAACGACGAGATCAGCGGTATACTGTGCCGCCCCCGTCGCTTTCGCCAGTGCGTCCGGGGCGCTGCATGCGCCGGCCGACATAGTGTAATTCGTGCATGGAAGCGCCTCCCGTCAAGCGTCCTTGCGAACGGCGGTCACGACGATCTCCACAAGCGCTTCTTCCTTTGCCATCTTGGCCTGCACCGTGGCGCGGGCAGGTTCACAGCCGGGCGTGACCCAGCTCTCCCAGACCTCGTTCATATCGTCAAAATCGCGGATAACATCCTTGAGGAACACCTGGGCAAACAGAATGTGCTCCTTATCCGAGCCATACTTGGCAAGCACGTTGTCAATGATCTTCAGCACACGGCGGTCTGCGACTTCACGTCATCGCCGCTGGGAATGTCCGGTAATAGCCCGGCATGCAGGTACGGCCTGTCATGTGAATGATGCCGTTGCACTCCGTAGCAACGCTCAGCCGGCCGTTTCCCTCATAGTGTTTGACTTCCATTGTTGTTGTCCCCCTTCTTGGATTTGTTGCTTTTGTCTCTTTTTCTTATTTCTTTTCGCCGCGCAGGCGTTTTGCCGAGAGCCGGACGGCCTCTACGATCTTTTCATTACGGTGCACCGGCAGAGATTGCCGGAAAGCGCCACGCGGATCTCCTCCTCGCTCGGGTTTGGATTAACATTTAGCAGCGCGATCGTCGTGAGCACCATGCCGGGTGTGCAGTAGCCGCACTGCACCGCGCCTGCATCCACGAACGCCTGCTGCACCGGATGGGGAGGAAAGCGTGCCCACGCCCTCGATCGTTGTGATCTCATGTCCCTCAGCCATGGCGGTGAGATAAATGCACGAGCAATGGCCACGCCGTCGAGCAGTACGGTGCACGCACGCAGTCGCCCGTACCGCATGCCTTTTTGTGCCGGTCAGACAGAAGGTATTGCGCAGCGTGTCAACGAGCACCTCGTCGGCCTCCGCCTCGCAGGAAACATTCTTCCGTTGAGAACAAATGAAACTTTCATGCTCTCTCTCCTTTCGCATCGGCCAGCGCCATCGAAAGCACCCGGACGACTGCCGGGCAGACGGCGTCCTGCTTGTAGGTTTTGTAATAGCTCTCGCTAAGTTTTGCCTGCGGGATACGTCACTGCGGCAAGAGCAAGCGCCTCCTCCGGTGTTTACCGACGAGAAGCCCCTCCAGTTCCGCAGCGTGGACGACCGTGGGGTTGAGCGCGCCGAGGCTCAGGGAGACTTCCGCAATACGTTCCCGTCGAGCCGCACGCGGCAACCGATGAGAATTTTGCCGATATCCTGCGCCTTGCGCCGGGAAAGCCGGCAGTAGCCGTCCCCTCTCCCGGCCGGAGCGCCGGGATCTCAATGGCCGTGACAAGCTCGTCGCTCTCACGTATGGTCTTGTAGGTCGAAACGAAAACGCATCCAGCGGAACGCGCCTCGCCGCGGTTTGACGCAGAACGGCGCTCGCGCCAAGCGCGAAGAGCATAGTTGTACAATCCGCCGCAGGAGCGGCCGTGCAGATATTCCCCACCGGCGTCGCCACCGCGCGGATGGCGGCTCGCCAGATGCAGCACCGCCTGCGCAGCCCCCGGTACAACCGGAGGACATCGCTTGCAAGCAGCTCGTTATAGGTGACGCCGGACGCCAGACGCACCGTATCGTCAGAGGCGGAAATCTCGTGCCGTTCCGAATAGCGTCCAGCGAAAGGATAACGGCAGGAGCGGTCTTTTTCTGTGTCAGCCGCAGCACGGCGTCCGTACCGCCGAAGCAACGATCATGGCATCCTGCTTATACTGTGTCAGCAGCGCCAAAGCCTCCTCCTGCGTGGAGGGTCTGAGAAACAACATGTCCATCCGTTTCCCGCTCCTTTTCTATCTCAGCAGAGAACAAACTATTCATACCGCCGGAATTTTTCGTTAATTATACAGCAGTACAGGCAAATTACCAGTCCAAAAAACATACCGCTCTGTAGCGATTTTTGTGCTAAAGTGCAATTGTTCTGTTTTTGAAACTCTGTTTTTTCATAGCGGATTTTGCCGCGTACTTTTATTTCATTTTTTGAAATAGGATTTTAAAAGGATAAACGGTTCCAAAAATCTCTTGAAAATTTTGTGGAAATCGTATAATATAAAAACAACGAAAATCGACAGAACGGAGGAAAGTGATGGCTGGAAAAGAAGGAGGCAATCTTTCCTCAGACAAATTGTTCCGAATCATCGAATGTCTGGCGGCAAACCGGTTGCCGAACCGGCTGACAGATCTCGCTGACAAGCTCGATATGCCGCAGCCGACGCTGCTGCGCTATCTCAAGACACTGTGCGCGCAGGGCTACGCCTACCATGACGATGTGACCGGCTGTTACGCGCTCACATGGAAGATCTGCCGTCTGGCCGATTCGGTAAAATCCAATCTTTCGCTGCGCAGCATTGCCTCGCCGTTTTGAACCACGCGGTAACGTCATGAACGCCGGAACGCTCCTCGCCATTGAGCAGGATCGAGGCGTTTTGTATCTGGATTTTGTGGATAATCCCCGCTGGATGATGAAAACGATGCTCCGCATCGGGAAAAACGCACCCATCCACACGACAGCCTCCGGCAAAGTGCTGCTCAGCTCGTTTTCATACCGCAAGGTTGAGGAGATTATTGCCGAAAGGGGCTTGAACGGCTGACGGAGAATACGATTACCACCCCGGAAAAGCTCTTTGAGAGCTTGCACTCATCCGCAAGCGCGGCTACGCCGTGGATGACGAGGAATGTGATCGGCCACCGGTGCATCGCCGTACCGATCTATGACTATTCCGGCAACGTGGCAGGGGCGATCAGCGCGTTTGACAACATTGAGCGCGTCACCGACCGGCGCATTCGAAACCGTGCTCCTCCCTGAGCTGAAGCGTACCGCGCGGGAGATCTCCCTCCGACTCGGGTATACACCGGACGAAATGCCGTAAAAAGCCAACCCCGTCACCTTTTTAAGGCCGCGGGTTGGCTTTTCTTGGCATGGATTGTCCAAATACGCTAAAAGTTGCCAAGGGAACTCTCTCTGCCGCAAATGCCGTCAGCCAGGATTCCCCATTGACACGTTTTACATCTTGATGTTCTTCGCGGATAGGTACTATCCTCCATCGTGCCGCAGCTGCGAACACTTGCTCCGCCCTCCGAATATCCAGCGCCTCTGTGCCCGCACGAAACAGGGTAAAATACATGCGTCAAGTGCGCGCCGGAGCGATACGGGGAAACGCCGGACAACATGTCGGAATAAGTCCCGCCCCCGCGGCTCGTTGAGATGTGGACCCCAAAAAGTTAGACAAAAAACAGGGGAAAAATTATTCAAGCTATGCCGTCTGTGAATTGCAGGCGGCAAGCCCTTCAGTTTTTGCCTTGATCCTGCGGTTGTTGTAGTAATCCAGATAATCAAGGAGTTCCTGCTTGAAGTGTTCCATAGACTGAAACTCTTGTAGGTACAGCAGTTCACTTTTGAGCAGGCCAAAGAAGTTCTCAATCACAGCATTGTCCAGACAGTTCCCTTTGCGGCTCATGATCTACCGGATACCCTTCTCCCTGAGCCTCCGCTGGTACTGCTTGTGTTGGTACTGCCAGCCCTGATTAGATTGAAGAATCAGGTTTGTTCCGTCCGGGATCTTTGCAAACGCCTCGTCCGGCATGGTGGCCACCATGCTGAGTACAGGACGATCCGAGATAGTATAACTGACCAGATCGCTGCTGTGCAAATCGAGAATTGGGGACAGATACAGTTTCTCGCCAAACAGGCTGAACTCCGTCACATCCGTGACCCATTTTTGATTCGGCTTGTCCGCATGGAAATCCCGATTCAGCAGATTCGGTGCATTTTGCCCACTTCTCCCTTTGTAGGAGCGGTACTTTTTCTTCATCCTGACACGGCAAACCAAGCCCAACTCCTTCATAAGCCGCTGCACAGTCTTATGATTTAAGGGCAACTTGCGGTTACGCAGCTCTGCCGTGATACGGCGGTAGCCGTACCGCCCCTTATTTTCATGGTATATCGCCATGATTTCTTCTTTGACAGATTCGTATTTATCTGCACTATTCATTCGTTTCCGATGATAGCAGAAGATCGCGCGGGGCAGTTGAGCGATTATGAGAAGGATCTCCTGGAAATGTCTTTGCCTCAGTCTTGAACTACCTGCGTTTTCTGCGCTGGCGTCGCTCGTCTTCCAAAACCAAGGCTTGCAAGTTTTTTAGGTATTCTGCCTCTGCACGCAGACGCTGAATTTCCGCCAGCAGATCTTCTTCCACCTCTTTTCGGCAATTGCTTTGGCGGATGCCCCTCGCTGCTGCGGCCCGCCGCTCGATGGCAAACCCTTTCCGGCCCTTCTTTCAGATAGATTCGCTCCCATACGGCAACGCGCTTGTTATCGCTGATTTCAAACTGCCTTGCCGTTTCCCGATAGCTCATCTTTTCTTTCTGCATCGTTTCTGCGACCAGCTTCTTAAATTCCGGTGTATACCGTTTGTTCGCTACTCCCTTTGGCATAAAAATGCACCCCATTCCTTAGTACTAAGTATTTTACCATACTTGTCTAACTAATGGGGGCAGTTCATTGCCCTCGCTGACGCTTTTGCTGTCAAGGGGACGATTCCGGCTGACAACTTTTAAGTATTTCCGCCCCTTTTGCCGTACTGTATAATAGACCGGTCAAAAGAAAACGAGGTGAAACCCTGACAGACGAAAAGACCGCCGCGGCGCTTGCCGCGCGCTCCGAGCGCGCCGTTGCCGACGTGATCGCGCGCTATTCCGGCATCTTCTATACCGTGGCCGCCGCCCGGCCTCCGCGGTGTCGGCACCGAGCAGACGCGGAAGAGGCCGCGGCGGATGCGTTCGTATATTTATGGGAGCATCCGGAAAAGTTCGATCCCCGCCGCGGCTCGCTCAAGACATGGCTTTCGGTCGTGGCGCGCTCCTGCGCGCCCCTCGACCGCAGCCGGGAAATTCTGCGCTGCCGCGCGTATCGCTCGAGGAGATCGAGCTGGCCGACCCGCTGGGCGTGCCGGAGGCGCTGCTCGCCGGAGAACGGCGCGCCGCGCTCAACGCGGCGGTGGACGCGCTCGCAGAGCCGGACCTGCGAATATTGCTCCGCGCTACTATTTCGGGCAGAAGCCGCGCGAGATCGCCGCGGCGCTCGGCCTGGACAAAAACAGGTGGACAACAGGCTGTATCAGACAAAGCGGCGGCTGCGCGCGAGCGTGACCGGCGCGGAAGGAGAGTAATATGCGCTCATTCAGCGAGAAAATTACCGTAACATTCAGAGCTTATTTACCGAAAAAAACCGGCGTGCCGCTCCGAAAACGCCGCGTCGCGCGCTGCGCCGTTCGTACTTGCCGCGGCGGTGCTCGCGGCGCTCCTCACCGTAACGGCGCTCGCCGCTGACCTCTTCTCGCCGCTTGCCGGGGACGATCTCGCGCTCGGCGCGGTGTACGAGGGGGACGGCGTCGTATCGGTGCATGTGGAAAACCGCTCGGACAAGGAGCTGAAATTCCAGGGGCAGCTCCGCCTTCTGCGCTGGGATACGTCCGGGAGATCGCGCCGAAGCGCGGCGCGGCCGTGCGTTTTGCGAACACGACGTTCGCGCCGCATACCGAGGGCGTGATGACGCTTGATCTGTCCCGCGCTTACGATCTCGAGGCGCTGGACGAACCGCTCGCGCAGGGCGGATACTATCTCGTTTTGACGAACAGCAATTTTGTGTTCGGTCAGGACTGGATCTGCTTCTCCATGCCGCCGCGCGCCGGAAGAGACCGGGAAACGGCGGAGGCCGTACCGGAGAAAACGCCGGAGCCCACCGCCGCGCCCCTCGCCCCCGCGGAGACGGACGCGGAGCTTACCGCCCGCGTGGAGGAAACGCTGCGGCCATTTTTTGCAATGACCGGCGACGTGGCGCAGCGCCGCGCCCGCAGCGCGGAGTACTACGCCGCGTGCGCCGAGCTTCTCGCGCCGCTGGGGACGCGTGGCGCGCCCGCCCCGTCGGATCTTGTCATCGGCGATGCGGAGGAGGGCGTCATCTTCGATCCCGCCGCTCCCGCGGACGCACCTTCTCACGGGTGAGAACTATACAACGCTCGACGCTTACGGCCTGCCGGTCGGCGGCGCGCCGGGCGAGGAGGCGCTCGTCCTCTCCGCGCTCGTGGCGCAGCGCGCGGGGATACGGACGGCGGCGCGCCATCCCGGTCGTGTACCTGTTCACGTATTTCCGCGAGGACGTCGAAAACGCGGACCATCTCTTCGTCCACGGCCGGCTCGTGCCGCTTTCGGAGGTCGAAGACCGGCGTGTGTACGAGGACGAGCGGTACATCTGCTACGAGCTTTCGGAATACTTCTATACGGACGTGCAGACCCACGCGGGAGACGCTCTGCGAGCAGCGGGGGACGTGTGCTGGAACGACGCCGCGCGGCAGCGCGTGCAGAAGATCTATGATTATTACACCAGCACCGTAACACTCGCCAAGCTCGTCCGGCATCTTGCCGCATGAGAGAAAAAGTGTCCACGGGGATCACCCCATGGACACCTTTTTTTGAAAGGAAACCGCCGAGGGAATTTCTTCCGGCGATTTCAAACGGCGGATGTCAGAGCATCAAGTTTACGACCTTCGTCCAGAGTGCAGACACCGGCATGACGATGGACCATGGCCGGGAGCATATCCGCGATCGGGAACGACTTGATGTTGCGATGCGGGAGACCGGTCGCCAGCATCAGCACGCCGCCGCAGGCGGCGAAGTCCGCCTGCATACCGGCGCTCGCCAGAGGGAGGATCAGCCCGGCGCTGAAAAAGAGAAGAAGCTGAAGGATAAGCTGCGCAGAGCCACGAATGCGACGACGCTTCCCAGCGAGGAAGCGAAGATCGCCGCCGTGAAAAAGTCCAGAATGGCCTTTGTGCAGAGCACGGTGGTCGCCGGTCAGCCCGGAATCGAGCGCACCGAAAATGCCCGTGCCGCTCGCGCAGATGAGAACGATAATGCTCACGAGCTGATGCATGCGCGTCTCATCCATGGCGGCGCTGCTTTTCGGCAGAAGCCGCGAAACGGCGCCGTTCATTTTTCCCGCTCCGGCACGGATCGCGCCGTCGAGATGGACGGTCTCGCCGATCATGAGGCCCAGGATCACCGAGAGGATCCGGCATGCGTGCTCACCTGCCGAGATATGTGACGCCCATAGCCATGGAGGATACGCCAAACACCAGCGTCAGATCCTTCTTGAGCTTTTTCCGGGAGGCGGCTGCCCAGCTGTCCGCCGAGCAGACCGCCCAGGAAAACGGAGCCTACGTCAATAAGAACACCGACAGGCATCGCTTATTTTTCTTCATAATGGTGCGCGCTTTCATGATCTCGTTGACGAGAGCGCTGAGCACGACCGTTGCGACCGTGGCGGGAATGTACACTGTCCAGAAGGAGTAGATCGTCTCCGGCGTGTTGTGCCCGAGAATGCGGAGCGTTGCGATGACGACCGGTAGTGCAGCATGTAAATGTACTAGGGAGATGCTGCCGAGATAGCCGAAGATGCTGTTCGTGACCTTGTTGTTCAGCGCAGCGGTGAGATAATCGCGGTTGAGCAGGGAGAGCGTGATCAAAGCGATGCACAGAAATGCGACCGTCCAGCGCTCGAGCTTGAAGTAAGTGGGCTGCCAGAGAATGTACCAGAGAAGCAGCGCGCTGACGACAACGTTGAGCACCGTGAGCGCGGCCTTGGCTCCCTTTGGAGAATTCGCGCGCGGACAGGCTGCGGACCATGTAGAAGACCATCACGCCGATGAGCATGCCGATCACGATAAAGATGATGCCGTTGTTGAAACCGATGGTAGCGGTCGCGTCGGGCGCTGCCGCCCATGCCGTTGGTGGAAGTGGTCTGCGCGCCGAAGGTACCAGGCCGTCTGCGAAGCACGGGTGCCGGTAAAGCACCACCAGCCGGCAAAGAAGATGGCGAGGAGAGGCGTGACGAAGCCGGAGAACACGTCCTCGTTCTTGCAGAGCGCCCAGTACATGAAGTATCCGGCGATGATCATGCCGGAAATGAACCACAGCGGCCGTTAAGATTGAAGAACTCGTTGCCCGTGCTGCGCAGACCGGCGGCGTGGAAGCCGAGAAACTCCCAGATGCTGTTGACGATCATAACGAGGACGTCCTGCGTTTTGTAGTCGGGATAGTAGAAGCTGGTGCAGACGACGATCGCAATGATGTAGCCGATGATGAGTACGGGGAGCAGCGTCTTGATGCGGGCGGCAGTATACCCCAGGCGCGGCTCGCGGCGCTGCGGGACATATACGCCGGATCGTTTTTCCGCTTGGTGAAATGCGCGGCCATGAAATAGCCGGCGGTCACTGTGAACACGAGCAGCGTTTCGCTCGAGCCGAAAAACCAGTTGCTCACTTCCATAAAGAAACCGGTAGTCTCGTTGCAGGAGCGCGCAAGATGAAGCCGGCATGGAAGCCGATGATCGCAATGGCCATGATGAAGCGCCAGAGCTCGATCGCCACATTGCGCTGCTTTTTGATTACTTTCTCACTCATAATGGGTCTCCTTCTTTCTGCTTATTGTTTTATTTTTTTCAGCGGATGGTTTGCAAAACAGCGGTAAGGATGGAGAGATATTTGTTTTCCACGGTGTCTGTGCGGCTGCTCATCACGACCGGCGCTTTCAGACCGTTGAGCGTTCCGGGCGCTGCGCAGGTGGGCGAAGAACACGAGACCTTTGGAAAAGATGTTCCCGCCCAGAGATCGGGCACGATCAGAATGTCGGCATTTCCTGCCACGGGGCTTTCGATGCCCTTGTGTGGCAGCCGCCGCCTCGTCGATGGCATTGTCCAGAGCGAGGCGGACCGTCAATGAGATACCGGTCCGAGAGACGCTCCCGCATCGTGGCGGCGTCTACGGTGCTTCGGATCTTGGGGTTTACGACCTCCACGGCGGAGAGTACCGCGATCTTCGGCTGCTCGATACCGAGCGTGTGCGCGAGCGCTGCGGCGTTTTCCGTGATCTTGATCTTCGTTTCCAGATCCGGATCAATGTTTACGGCGCAGTCGGAGATGATGAGGAACCGATCCTTCTCGGGGATCTCGAAAACGGATGCCTGGCTGAGCAGATTGCCATCTTCCTTCAGGCCTTCTCCTTGTCCAGAATGGCCTTCATGAAGGTCGAGGTGTGCATCAGCCCCTTCATGGGCATATCCGCTTCGCCGCAGTGAACGAGCTCGACGGCCTTGTCTGCGGCGGCGCGGTCGTCCTCTTTCCTCAATGATGCGGAAGTCCCCGGCGTCCTTTCCCATTTTATCAAGCACGCGGACGATCTCCTTCCGGCGGCCGATCAGAATGGCCTCGGCAATGCCGGGCGGTCCACGGCCATCATCAGCGAGCCGAGAGCATCGGCGTCATGCGCCGCGGCGAGTGCCACGCGCTTTTTTCCGGACTGCTCCCGGACAAACTGCCCCATCTGGCCAAAGTTTTTCAGCATCATAGTTCAAATACCTCCGCTTTTCCGATCAGGGCTTCAGGGACTGTTCACCGAGCGATTCCATTTCATGCTCACCGGGATAGACGTATACCGGGGCGATCGACGATACATAGTCCCGGATCATATCCGTAACATATTTGCTGTGGGCAATGCCGCCGGTCAGGATGATGGCGTTCACGTCACCCTTGAGGGTAACGGCCTTTTGCCGATCTCCTGCGCTGTCTGGTAGATCATAGCGTCGAGCGCTTTTTTGCAGTCCTCGTCTCCGGCAAGCGCCTTGGCTTCGATGGCTTTTACATCCGTGTCGTGGACATAGGCCATAAGACCGCCCTGCCCCTTGATCTTCCGGCGCATTTCCGCGTGGGTATATTTTCCGGAATAGCACATGTCGATCAGCCCACCGACGGGGAGACCGCCGGTGCGGTCGGTAGAGAACGGGCCGTCGCCGTCAAGCCCGTTGTTGCCGTCAGCAAGACGGCCCCTTTTTTGTGAGCCGCAACGGACGTGCCGCCGCCCATGTGGACAACGACCAAATTGATGTCCTCATAGTTGAGACCGTGCTCCCGGCAGTAGAGCCGCGCCGACGCCTTCTGGTTGAGCACGTGAAAGCGGCTCACACGGGGCAGCTCCGGCAGACCGGAGTAGCGCGAGAGCGGGTCATACTCATCCGTGCAGGGACTGTCTACGATAAAAAGCGTTCTGCTTGTTCGAGCAAGGTCATACGCCAGCCGGACGCCGAGATCGGAAACGTGGTTTGCCGTATTTCATGCTGCGCGACTGCTCAAGCATTTTCGGCGTGATGCGGTAAACGCCGCTGTGCACCGGTTCCGTGTGGCCGCCGCGGCTGACAAAGGCATCCAGCTCGGTAAGCACTATGCCGTGCTGCTCCATAAAACCGAGGATCGCGCTCTTTTCGGTAATCGTACTGATCCCAGTTGCTCGCAAACGCCTGGATCTCCTCCGCCGGATGCGGCAGCGAGGCGGAGCAAACGATTTTCGCGTCTTCAAAATACGCGATCTTTGTTGAAGTCGATCCAAGATTGATCACAACAAGTTTTTCATATTGCACCTCCTTATAGTTTCTTTTGGCGAAACAAATAATTCGCATACCGAAATTACGACTTTATGCTACCACGCACTTTCGGAAAAATCAACCCCTAAAATTGCACTTGAAAAAATATGCTATGCTATGATTGCTTTTTGCCGGACACCCCACGGGAAATTATCCGGCCGGTCACGGAGGAATGGAATGGAGCCCGTCAATAAGATCAATATCTGCTTCAGTCGCTGGACAATGCGCTTGGAGTCTTAAAGTCTTTTTTTTACAAGAGGATAAGCTTACTCTCTCGCTAGATCGCACAGCGGGCGGGCTGAATAAAACGGTTGCCTACCGCATAGTTTATACGCTGGAAAAAGCGCGGCTATCTGAATGCGGGTACCGAGAAGGACGCTACCGTCCCGCATACAGCTCGCGGCGCTCGGCGCGAGAGCGCAGATGTCTCGCGCTGCGGTCGAGCTGGCCAAGCCGGTGCTGACGGCGCTCTCCCGGGAGATTAACGAAACGATCCACTTTACCCGGAGGTACGACGCCTGCCGTTCAACGCTGCTCGATGAGATACTGCCGCAGCAGGGACTGATCGCCGCGAGCAGCCCAACGCGCTCACTGCTGCTTTTGCATTTGTGCTGCACCGGTCTTGCCATCCTCTCCACGCAGACGGACGAGGATATACGGGATTACTGCGATGCGGTCGTATTTGAAAAGCGGAGCTGTCCGTTCATTCTTTCCTCGTCGCAGCTCATGGAGAAGATCGCCGCGGTTCGCCGGGAAGGGTATATGCTCAACGACCAGATGTATGCGAGCCCGGCGTTGCCGCGCTCGGCGTGCCGATCTTTGCGCAGCCGGGGAAAAGCGCAGAGTATGCCATCAGTATCTCCGGCCGGCGGAACGCATCCTCCCGCAGAAGGAGAGGATCGTGGAGCATCTGCGAAATGCCGCACGGGAGCTGAACGGCTTTCTGGCCTGACGAAAAACGCGGGACCGCCCCGCACTGCAAAAAGAAACAGCCGGAGGGAACTTCCTCCGGCTGTTTGTATGCAGTTGGAATCAGTCTTTTTCGTCCTCGTCGTTCATCGTCGAAAACGACTTACTCGACGGCGGCGTTTTCAAAGTCGATGACTTCGCCGCACTCCGGGCACTCAAAGGAGCCCGCGTCGAGCGTGTCCTCGTCCACGGTCAGCTTAAAGCCGCAGCCCGGGCACTCCACGGAGTAGAAGACGGTGTCGTCTTCGTCCTCGTCGTCGTACTCTTCGTCCTCGTCGTCTCCGCCGCAGCAGGAGCAGGGGCTCTCATAAAACTCGTTTTCGAGCTCGGCGAGATCTTCGTTGATCTCCTCCACGCCGTCGGTCAGATCGACCAGCGCGTCCTTCGTGTCCGCGAGATCGAGAGAAAGATCTTCCAGAATGTCGATAATGACATGGAACAGCTTTCCTGGCCGCCGTCCTCCTGAATGCCCATGCCTTCGGCAAGACCCTTCAGATAGGCCACTTTTTCGGATGTTGTCATAAGAAACCCTCCCTTTGTTGATGGTTGGACGTTATTGCAGGACTTCTCAGCCCTTGGCGCGCTCGAGATACTCGCCGGTGCGGGTGTCGATCTTGATGCGCTCGCCCTCTTCGAGGAACAGCGGCACCTTGATCTCCGCGCCGGTCTCCAGCTTGGCGGGCTTGGTAGCGTTGGTGGCGGTGTTGCCGGCGAAGCCGGGGTCGGTCTCGGTGATGGTCAGCTCGACGAACGTCGGGGGATCGACCGCGAACACCTTGCCCTTTGTAGGAGCTGACGGTGCAGATCATGTTTTCCTTCACAAAGCGGAAGCTGTCGGAGAGCATGCTCTCGTCGATGGGCTCCAGCTCGTAGGTCTCGGGGTTCATGAAGTAGTAAAGGTTGCCGTCGTTGTAGCTGTACTCCATCGTCCTACGGTCGATGGAAGCGCTCTCGAACTTGGCGGTGGGGTTGAAAGAGGTCTCGGTCACGGCGCCGGTGATGACGTTCTTCATCTTGGTACGGACGAAGGCCGCGCCCTTGCCGGGCTTGACGTGCTGGAACTCGACGACCTGCATGACCTGGCCGTCCATTTCGAAAGTAACGCCGTTTCGGAAATCGCCTGCGGAAATCATAGGAAACTCCTCCTCGTATGTGAATAAATTATTTGTATCCACTATTTAGCGGAAATATTTTATACTATAGAGCGCCATATTGCAAGCTTTTCTTGCGCACAAGACGGCCGCGCGGCGGTTTTTCTTCCGCTTCCAGATACCGGATCTCCGGGAAAGGTTGCTTTTTCAGTAGTTTTACGCTATAATACCTCTGTTATGCCATACTCTTACGGGGGCTAAGTCAAGAATGAAAAAAATCCGCTTTGCAATATGCGCTCTTATCGCCGCGCTCGCGCTGGGGCTCGTCCCGCCCGCGGCCATGGCGATCGACGATCCGGGGATCGACACGACGTACGCCGCCGTGCTCCTCGCCGAGGACGGTGACCAGAAACGGTCCTCTATACGAAAAATGCCGACGAGCGGCTCTATCCCGCCTCGCTCACGAAGGTGATGACCGTCCTTCTCGCTGTGGAGGATATCGAGTCCGGCAAGATCGCTCTCTCCGACCCGGTCACGGCGCAGCCGGGATTTGATTTGATATGATCGTCGGCGGCAGCAGCGTACATCATGCAGCAGGGAGACGATGACGCTCGAAAAGCCTTCTCTACTGCGCGATGGTCGCCTCGGCCAACGACGCCTGCAACGTGATAGCACAGTACGTCAGCGGCTCGATCTCCGATTTCGTCGCGCGCATGAACGCCCGCGCCGCGGAGCTCGGCTGCACCGGCACGAACTTCACGAACACCCACGGCCTGCCCGACGCGAACCACTATACGACCGCCTGGGACTTTTCGCGCATCGTGCGTGAGGCTGCCAAGCACGAGCTTTTTATGACGATCGCCAGCACCATCAACTACACCGTGCCGGACACGAACGTTTCCTCCGAGCGCGTTCTGGAGAGCACGAACTCGCTCGTCAACCCCACGAACCCTCTCTATCCGGGCGACTGGGGCTATGAATACGCCAAGGGTATCAAGACCGGCCACACGAACGACGCCGGATACTGTCTCGCCTCCAGCGCGGAAAAAAGGACGGCGTGAAGCTCCTTTCCGTCGTGCTCAAATCGGAGGCGTATCAGCAGGACGACGGCAGCTGGTACTACGGCAACTTTGCCGACACGCGCACGCTCTTTTGAGTGGGGCTTCAACAACTTCAGCTATCAGGATGTTCTCAAATCCACCGAGACCGTGACGGAGGTCCCCGTTGCGATGGGCGCGGACGCCGACACCGTTACGGCCCGCCCGAGCACGACCATCCGCGCCTTCCTGCCGAACGACGTCGACCTGACGGCGGTCGAGCGGACGATCACCCTCTCGCCGGACGTCGCCGCGGATGGGCTGACCGCGCCGGTCAGCGCGGGACAGGTCGTCGGCGAGATCAGCGTGATCCGTGACGGCGTGGTGCTCGGCACCTCGCCGCTTGTCACGACCACCTCGGTCGATCTCTCGCGCGTGGAGTACATGAAGGATCAGCTCCGCGAAACGCTGCGCACGCCGGGCGTCATTCTCGCGTTCTGGGCGCTGGTGCTGCTCTTTGCCGCGTACATTTTCGTTGTGGTGCGTTACCGCTCAAAGCGCCGCGCGTACCAGAAGCGGCTGGAGCTCGCGCGCACCATCCGGCTCGATATGGAGGACGACGAGGAAGAGCTGCGGCATGAGCGCCGCGTCCGCGCCACGACCGGCGCGCCGCGCAGCCGCCGCCGCGAGGACGTGATGCTTTCACGCCCGACTCCGCCGTGGACGAGCCGACGCGCGTCACCGGCGAGCGCCCGCCATAGCGCCGGAGGACGAACCGACCCGCCCGGTGCCGGACGCGAAGGAAACAAAGGACGCCCCCGGCCGCGACGCCACGCGGGACTACTTTGAAGAGTTCTTCGGGAAAAAGTGAATTAATAAAGAAAATCCCTGCCGCGCGAAAACCGCGCGGCAGGGGATTTTTTTGCGGAAAGAAAGCCTCCCTCTTTGAGGGAGGTGGCTCGGCACAAAGTGCCGAGACGGAAGGAGTAACTCCCTCCGTCAGCATAGCTGCCAGCTCCCTCAAGGAGGGAGCCAAGCCAACTGCAAACCGTACTTGCCGCCTCTGATGGAGAAATGCGCGAGGGGGCCTTTACCGAAATCTTACAGATACCGGTCAGCGCTTCTCTTGCCTTGTCCCAGCCGGTGCGGGCGCGGTTGATGAGCTGGCGACGTCGCCGGTCCACCCGGCGCGCCGGGAGAACGCGGCGGCGCGGCAGATCGCCGCTATTCCAACGCTCGATCACGCTGCGGTACTGCGCGCGGGCGTTCTTCACGCTGTCTTCCCACGAGAGATAGATCTTCTCGGAGGCCGTCTCGCCGATGCGGGCGAAATACGCGCGATCCGCGCCCTCGCGCAGCGCGCCGCGGCGAGACCGTCGCCGTTTTCGGGAATGAGGATGCCGGTGTCGCCGTCGGTGATGCCCTCGGCGGCGCAGCTGCCCTCGATGAGCACGCTGCCGAGCGAGCACGCCGCCGCCTCGCGCACGACAAGACCGTTCGTGTCAAAGGTCGAGGGAAGAGCAGCAGATCGGCGCGGGTATACCACGCGCGGATCGTGTCGCGGTCGCGCTCGGTGCCGGTGAAGCGGCAGAGGTCGGTGACCGAGCTGCGCGGCGTATTCCTCCACGGCGGGGCGGTATCCTGCCCGTCGCCGACGAACACCATGCAGAAATCGCCGCCGCCGTCGCGCACCTTTTTTGAGCCCGTCGAGAATGATGCGCAGCCCCTTGTACCACATGATGCGCCCGATGAACAGGTATACCGGCTTATCGGCGGCAGCGCCCATTTTCTGCTCAGCGCGTCCACGGCCTCCGGGGGATGCCTTGACGCGCGGGAGATCGACGCCGTTCGGCATGACGATGTAGTCGCCCGCGTATCCGAGAGAGCGGAGATTTTCTCCGCGCCGCGGCTCACGACCCATACCTCGTCACACGCGGAAATGTTGCTTACCAGGAGCTTCACCGCCGCGTCCTGCAGCGTTTTGCCGCGGACGGCCTTGGCGATGTCGATATCGAATTTGGTGTGATAGGTGAACACGACCGGCTTATCGATCGCCTCGCGCAGACTGCGCGCGAGCAGCGTGGAGACGATCGGGCAATGCGTGTGGATGATGTCAAAGTCCATCGCCGCAAGCTCCGCCACGGCTGCCGGGGCGAACGGGTTTCCCGGCGCTGTAGCGGTCATCTTTCGTCGTGTCGATGCTCGGATAGCGCACGACGAAGGGAACGGGAATCGTCCACAACGCCCGGATACTCCGGCGTTGCCAGGCGCAGAGACCCCTCGGTCTCGGTGAGGATCTTCGCATAGTTCACCACGGCGTTCGCCACACCGTCCACGACCGGCGGGAACGAGTCGTTCATCAGACAGACGTTCAGCCCTCGCCGCCGTCCGGACGGCGGCAGCTCCTGGCGCCGCTTGCGCCCCAGCAGCGCCGGGGCCGGCCGCGCCGTTCCCGCCCTGCCGGGCGAGCTTTGCGAGCCGCCGGTTCGGCAAATGCCGCGAGGCGGCCCGCCGCCGGAGCTTCGAGCAGCGCGTCCGCCGTGACGATCTGCCAGGGATCAACGCCCTTTGTGCTCCGCCGCGGCTCGACGAGCGCCACGGCGAGATCGATGTAATCGCCCTTTTCCGCGTCGAGCCGCTTGGCGGCGCGGGAGCTGCAGAGCGTGCGCAGACTCACGCCTCTCCCCGGCGGAGGCGGCGTCCGACAAAGCGAGAGCGCCTTTCGTCTCGTCCCAATCGCAGTCAACATAGTATTTCGTGCCGCGCAGCCCGTAGAGGAAGCGCTGTCGTATATCCGGCGCAGGTTTTCCCGGCTCTGCGCCGGTTCAAATTCGAGCGTGCTGCCGAGATCGGCCGTCGGCTCGACGGTATAGACGCGCGTATCCTCCGGGATCTTCACCGAGCGCTCCACGCCGATTCCGAACAGCCGCAGCGCGAGAATGTCCTTGTAGCCATGCTCAATGAGCACGTGCAGCGGCAGCACATCGCGCAGACCGCCGTCGGCGTAGCGCTTGCCGCCGAGCTTTTCGCTGCGGAACACCGGGAGATAGGCGCTTGCGAGCAGCATGTCGCAGAGCGTGCCCTCCGGCAGGTCCTTCGCGCGCAGCTCGAGCAGCTTCCTCGTCCGAAAAGGGAGAACGTGTCGATGAAAAAGCTCCACGGGGATTTGCGCACCGTTTTCTCGTCCACGACCTGCGATATCCACTGCGCAGCGGCGTAACGTCAAAGCCGCGGTTTTTATCACTTCGAACATCTGCTGCGCCACGCCGTCGAGCTCGTCGAGCTTCACGTCGCCCTTCAAAAGGCGCGACATCGTCTCGTCGTCCACGTCCATGACCTGCGAATAGCGGATGTTTTCCCCAGATGTTTTCCGCCTTTTCCAGATCACCCATCACGATGAGCGAGCCGTTGAGCGCGCCGACGGAGGTGCCCGCGACGGCGTCGATCTTCACGCCTGCCTCACGCAGCGCCTTCCATGCGCCGATCTGGTACGCGCCCTTCGCTCCGCCGCCTTCGAGCGCGAGCGTAGGAGCAGGTGTCGATGCGTAGTTTCATGGGGGATACGTCCTCCTTCCAAATGTATAAAGATTTTAAATTCTTGCCGCGCAGCCGAGCTCTTCGGCGAGCGCGCGTTGAGCGTATCGCGCAGCGCCGGAGCTACCGGAACGCCGTTCGCCGCGCTCTCGGCGGCGCGGCGCTCCTCCGGCTCGCCGGGGAGCAAAATCTCGCCGCCCGGCTGCGCCGGGGTGAGAGAAGTGACGCGCGAAAGGCTCTCCTCGCACAGAGCAAACGTTTCGAGCGGCAGGAAGCGCTGTATATCCACGCAGCCGAAGATATGCCCCGTCCCGCCGGGGCGAGAGATCGGAGAAGCCCCGTGCCGCCGAAGCGCGCCGCTGCCCGTGAGCACGGCACAGAGAAGCTCGATGAAGATCGCAAGCCCCGACCCCTTTGCGCCGCCGGCGGGGAGGAAGCGTGCCGCCGTCGAGCACGGCGGCGGCGTCGGTCGTGGGCGCGCCGTGCGCGTCCAGCCCCAGGTCTCGGGATCGGCGTGCCGTTCAGCGCGGCGTAGCGGATCTTGCCGCGCGCTGCGGTGGAGAGCGCCATATCGAGCGCGAGGGGAGACTTCCCCTCGCCGCGCGGCAGTGCCAGCCCGACCGGGTCGGTGCCGAGAAGCGGCTGCGCCGCGCCGTGCGGCGCCATGGCGCTGGCTGCCGAGGAAATGTTGAAAGCGAAAAAGCCGCGCCCGCTCGCGGGATGGCGTACCATGCGCCCGTGCCGAAATGGTTGAGTTTGCCACCGCTACGAACGAAACGCCGTATTCTGCGGCGAGCTCCTCCGCCTTATCGGAGGCCTTCCGCCCGGCGAGCTGGCCGAGACCGTTCTGCGCATCGAGCCGCGCCGTGCCGCCGGATTCCATCGTGAACGGCATCGGAACATTGTTTGCCGTCGCGCCCGAGCGGGAGCCGGGCAGTGTACTGCGGCAGACGCAGCAGCCCGTGCGACGTGACGCCCCGGCATTCGGCAAAGAGAATACTGTCGGTCAAAAGCGCGGCATCGTCCGCCGAAAGCCCCGCCGCGCGGCAGAGCGAAACGGAAAAATCGCGCAGCGCGGCGGTCTCGATGCGCTCGCTCATACGCGAACCTCCGCTTCGGCGACGAGCCCGCGCCCCCTCACCGCGGGCGAGCTGGCGCGCTTCGGGCAGATACCGCTCCAGCATTTCCATCACGATGGCGGCCTGCTGCGCCATGCGCGCGGCGTCCGCCTCCGTCGGCAGTGAGCCGTGGGCGGCGAGAGCGCTGTTGCCGATCTCGAGATACACCGGCGCGCAGCAGCGCACGATCTCGGTGCTTCGTAGGTGCGGATGAACCCGCCGGAGCCCTCCGGACAGTCGGTGTGGACATCGAGCGGAACGGAAACGCTCGCGCGCAGCGCGCAGAGCATGTCGAGCGAAAGATCGCGCACGGGGTTGATGCTGTCCGCGCCGCACTGCTCGAGCAGCCGGAACGATGCGCCGTTGCCGTGGCCGCAGTGGGCGCTCGCCTTGAGCACCGTGTCCGCGGGCAGCTCGCCGGTTTTCCGCGCCTCGCTGAGCACCCAGAGCAGCCCCTCGTCGTATACGAGCAGCCCCGGATGCCGAGATCGCACACGCGCTTCGCGTCCTCGAGAGCGCGGACGAGCTGCCTCGCCGCGCAGCCGGTAGCCGATGACGGCGCCCTGCCGCGAAAGGCGCGTGGCGGAGGTGTGTCGCATACGCGGCCCGCGCCGATCGACACGGTGAGCGCAGCGCCGCTGTCGCGGCAGAGCGCGGCATATTCGAGGAGCTCCGCGCGCGTGTGGCGGAACGCCCCCGAGCGTTTCGTCGATGCGGTTGACCGTGACGCCGAGACGCTGCGTTTCGCGCAGCAGCGCCTTTGCCGCGGCAAAGGTGTTCACCGTGGGATCTCCACGCCGAACTGCGCTCCGCCGGGAAATGTCGCCTCCGATGTCGGAAGAGTGCAGATCGCACCCCGGCAGACCCAGAGTGCGGAGAAACGCTCTCGATTTATCCATCATAACGGCATCGCTCCTTGTTCTAAGAGATACAGAAAAAGTATACCGCATTTTTCCGCCGTTGAAAAAGACCTTGACGGAGAAACCCCTCCGCCGCAAGAAACGGAAACGGAGGGGTCTCCCCTCCGTTTGAGCTTGTCAAAAAGTATTTTTGCCGACGTACACGCCGCCGGCAAAAATGCTTTACGCACTTATTTACGCCTGCGGGCGCAAACTCTGCGTGGTCTTTTCGCTCATCGAGCGCCGCATCCGGCGGCTCTTCGCCGTGTTACGCGCCGGAGACTCAGCGGTAATACTGCGCCTGCGCGTTCCAGAGCTGCGCATATTCGCCGCTCTCGTCCGCGAGCAGCGTCTCGTGCGCGCCCTGCTGGATGATCTTTCCGGCGTCGAACACGACGATCTCGTCGCAGAACTTGCACGAGGAGAGACGGTGCGAAATGTAAATTGCTGTCTTGTCGCCGACCATGTCGTTGAGCTTTTCGTAGATCTCCGCCTCGGCGATCGGGTCGAGTGCGGCGGTCGGCTCGTCGAGAATGAGGAAGGGCGCGTCTTTATAGAGACGCGCGGGCGATGGCGATCTTCTGCGCCTCGCCGCCGGAGACCTCGACGCCGTTCTCGTCAAAATCGCGGAAGAGGCTCGTCTCCGTCCCGAGCGGCAGCGCTTTGAGCCGGTCGCCGAAGCCGCTAGCCTGCCGGAGCGCTTTCTCGGCTCTCGCGCGGTCATATTCCCGGCGCGGCGGCCACGTTCTGCCCAAGTGAGAACGCCAGCAGCTGAAAAGTCCTGGAACACAACGGAGAACACGTCCATATACTCTCTGTAATTATATTTCCGAATATCTATGCCATTGAGTAATATCTCGCCCTCGGTAGGGTCGTACAGACGGCAAAGCAGCTTGATGAACGTTGTTTTGCCGCTGCCGTTCGGCCGACGACGGCGAGCTTTTTTCCGATCTCAAACTTCACCGACAGATGGCGCAGCGCCCAATTCTCCGTGCCGGGGTAGCGGAAGGACACGTCCCGGAACTCGATCTCGTACTTTCGGTCGGAGCGCTTCTCGGTCGTGAGCGAGCCCTGATACATCTCGTTCGGCGTATCGAGGAAGGCGAAGAGCTCCTGCAGGAACGGCGCGTTGCTGCGCACGTCGCCGCCGTAGACGACGAGCTGCGAGAGATGGCCGGAAAGGGCGGTGAGCGCGGAGACATACTGCACAACGCTGCCCGCGCCGAACGCGCCCGCGAGCGCCTTCAGGCATACGAAAAGGTACGCTGCCACGGTGAACAGCACCGAGACCGAAGCGCTCACGATCATCAGTACGCCGCCGCGGCCCCACGCGAGCTTTGCGAACGGGCCGTAGTTCGTACTGAACGGCGTATCGGACGAAGCATAGCTCTCGCAGATGTCCTGCTGGTTATACATGCGGATGTCGCTCGCGCGGTCGCGGTCGCTGATCGCCATGACCGCAAGAAGTTGAAAAACCGGTTGCCAGCCGCGCGAGCGGCGCGAGCTCCGCGGTGAGCATCGAGGCGCAGGTTCATGCAAGCGACGGCAGCACCGAGAGCAGAGCAAGCAGCAGCAGGCAGCCGAGCAGAAACAGCGGATGGTTCAGCACCGTCCACGCCCCGGCGCTTTCCGGCACGCGCTGCGTGAAGAGCGTCACGGTGAGGGCGACAACGCCCAGAACACCAAAACGGACATCGGCAGCTTCGTCTCCACATCGAGCACGCGCCCCAGACCGTAGCCGGAGCCATTTTTCGTTCTGGAGGATCTGGGAGATCGTCGTGCGTTTGGGATCGTCCAGCTGGGGAAATCCATGTCCAGCAGCTTGTTGGCGTAGATCTTCTGGTTGATATAAAGCTGTTGTCGTACAAAACCGTCTGCGGCGCTCGAGCGCGGCGGTGATGAGCGGCAGCAGCGACGCCGCGGCCACGGCGGCAACGGCGAGCACCGTGAGCCGGTGCGCGTCCGCGTGCCCGTCAGCTCGCCGATGATCTGCGCGGAAAGGTAGATCAGCACATACGGCGAGAGCGATTTGAACGCGGCGTAAAGCCAGTTGACCGCGTGCAGCGCGGGGTTCGGCATAAAGAGCTTCGCCGCGCGGCGGTGCAGCCGCCACGCCTCGCGCGAGGATACTTTTTCTTATTCTCTTCCATCGTTTTCGCCCTCCTCCCGGTAATACTTGCTCTGCACTTCAAAGAGCCCGGCATATTTTCCGCCGCGCGCGAGCAGCGCCTCGTGGCTGCCCTGCTCGGCGATGACGCCGCCGTCGATGAGCAGAATGCGGTCGCAGAAGCGCGTCGAGGCAAGGCGGTGCGAGATGAACACGCTCGTCCGCCCCACGGTCATGGCGGCGTATTTCTGATAGATATCGTTTTCGGCGATGGGGTCGAGCGCGGCGGTCGGCTCGTCGAGCAGCAGGATGGGCGCGTTCTTATAGAGCGCTCGGGCGAGCATGAGCCGCTGCATTTCGCCGCCGGAGAGCAGCACGCCGTCCTCGAACACCTCGGCCGATGTGCGTTTTGAGATCGTCCGGCAGCGCCGCCACGCGCTCCGTGAGCCCCGCCTTTTCGGAGACATTCGCGCACGCGCGCCTCGTCGATGCCCTCGCGCGTCTGCGCAACGTTTTCCTCCAGCGTCGCTTCGAGCACCGAGAACTTCTGGAACACGGCGGTGAAGAGCGTGTAGTACTCCTGCCGGTTGAACTCCCGGATATCCTCGCCGTTTAAGAGCACGCGCCCCTCGGTCGGGTCGTAAAAGCCGCAGAGCAGCTTTTACGAGCGTCGTTTTGCCCGCGCCATTTAAGCCCACAACGGCGAGCCGCTCGCCGGGATGCACCGTGAGATCGATGCCATGCAGCGTGTCCGCCTCCGCGCCGGGATAGCGGAAGGAGACGTTTTCCAGCCGCAGCTCGTATTTCCCGTCCGCACACTCCGGCAGGGACTTGCCGCCCTCCATGCGGAAGGGCTCCGGCAGCTCGAGAAATTCACGCAGGGTACAGAGCTCGAGGCTCTGTCGCCGCAGCGTGCCGAGCTCGGTGAGAATGCCGTTGAGCTGCTCGGTATACGCGCCGACGGCGGAGAAGCACAGCAGAAAGTCGCCCGCGCCCATTCCCCCGGCGAGCGTCTGGCGCAGCAGGAAGTAATGGCCGTTGCACGGCGGTGAGCACGGCGTCGATCACGTTCGTCCAGAAATACCGCTCGCGCCGCTCGACGAAGGCGTCCGATCGCGCGGAGCGTTTTATCGTATACGGCTTCGAGCCACGGGCGCATGCCGAAAATGCGGATGTCCTTGCCGAGAACGGTGCTCCGCGCCTTGTCGGAAACATAGTCCATTTTCTTTTCGAGCGCGGCGGCCTCGTCGCGGTGGCGGTAGCCCCACTCGTTGATGCGCCGGTTGACGAAATACCCGCCGCGGTCGTCACGGTGAGCGCGGCGAGAAGCCACGCGCTCGTATTCGTGAGCAGCAGCAGATACACCACAAAGCTCAGCGCCGCGGTGAAAACTTCTGCTCATCCACCCAGAGCGCCTCGCTCGCGCAGCGGTTATTTATGGTCGCGCGTACGGCCTGCTCCTGCAGCTTGAGAACTTTCCGGGTCCTCGGAGAGCGGATAGGACATCACGCAGGTCTTATAATGGATCTTGCGGATGAGCGCAAAGGCGCACATCGACTCGCGCGAACATCGGCGCGTGCTCCAGATAGGCGCTGACCGCCGAGCACACGAGCAGCACCCCGGCGAGCACGGCGATCGTCGCGAGAATACGCGAAAAAGCCCGCCCCCTTCCTCTACGCAGCGGACGATCTCCGGCGCGAGCAGGAGACCAAATGCCTGTGCCCGCCATGGCGAGCGCTTTTATGACAGCGAATACCGGCACATCGTCCCGGTGTGCCGCGTGCGCCTGTCGCAGCATCCAGAGCATGTTCTGCCCCAGACGGTAGCGCGGCTTTTTCGTTTTTCTCTTTCATCGAAACCACCTCTTCTTTGCGAGGATAACACTATCACAAACTTCGTCCCCGGCGCAGACCGGGGACGAATGGCTTATTTTCGGGGATGAACCGTTTCGCTCACACCTGCGGGAGCAGTATCGGTCGTGAAAGCGCCGTCCTCGCGCTGTTGCGGGAGAGATACCCGTCCAGCCGCGCGACGATATCGTCGATGCGCACGAGACCAAGCCGTGCCCCTCGCCCTTCGTGGTGCGGAAGCGCCCGCCGGTCTTTTTCGAGCTTCTTTCCGGCGGTGAAGTTTAGTGAAGGAAATATAAAGCTGCGTGCCCTTCATGTCCATGTACACGCGGATGAGCCGGTCCTTTTCCGGCAGAGCCATGCTCGCTTCAATGGCATTATCGAAGAGATTGCCGAGAATGCAGCAGAGATCGAGCTCCACATTTTGAGCTTTACGGGGATGTGCGCGTCGGCCTGCACCGTGATGCCGCGCGATTTGGCGAGGGATATCTTGCTGTTCAAAAATGGCGTCCGCCATGGCGTTGCCGGTTTTGACGACGGTGTCCACGGTGTTCAGATCGGTGTCCAGCTCGTCGAGATAGGCGCGGATGGCGTCCATATCGCCCTGGCGGCGAACGCCTTGAGCACCTGATATGATTCCGGTAGTCGCCGCCAGCCGCGGATCTGGCGGTACATGTTCTCCACCTCTTTATAATGCGTGTCCACCAGCTCGCGCTGGTAGGCTTCGAGCTGCTTATCGACGCGGCGGAAAAAGGCTCATGCTCTCACCTCTCAATGATACGCGATAATGGCGCGGTTGAGCGCTTCGTAAGCGCCGCGCGGGAGCGGGATGGCCGCGCCGTCCGGATAAGATCGCGTCCGTTTTCGTCACGCGGCGGATGTACGAAAGATTCACGATCGCCGCGCGCCCGATGCGGAAAAAGCGCTCGTCCAGCTCGTCCGAGCGCGCCGAGCGTTTTCTTTACGGTGTAGTCGCGCTTCGCGTGGACGGTCGTGTAGTTTTTCTCCACATCGAGATAGCGGATCTCATAAAGCGGCACGCGGAAGATCTCACCGCCGCACTCGAGCGTGAGCGCGCGGCTGTCGCTGCGCAGCTTCGCCGCGGCGCGGTCGAGCACCTCGAAGAGCTTTTCCTCGCGGACGGGCTTTACGAGATAGTGCAGCGCCGCCACGTCGTACCCCTCGGCGATGTAGTCCGTGTAGCCGGTGATGAAAACGATCTGCACGGCGGTGTTCTCCGCGCGGACGCGCCTGGCCATCGTCACGCCGTCCATGCCGCCCATCTCGACATCGAGCAGCAGAAGGTCAAAATTCTTGTCCTCGTCGTAGGCGAAGAGGAACGCCTCGGCGGAGGGGGGAACATCTCGAGCGCGACGCTCTCTTCCCGGCTCTCGCCCCATTCGCGGACATACTGCGCGACGAGCTGCGCGTCCTCGGCGCGGTCGTCGCAGATAGCGGCTCGCATATTCTCCCCCCTCACGATGTTTTTTCCATAGTATTCAATTCGCAAACGCTTGTCAAACTAAAAATGTGTATGGTATACTGAATCGATATGGAAAAAGATGATGCATTCGTATATAATCTCCGGTGACAGACGCCGCGCGCTCTCGCGCGGGGAAATGGCGGCGGCGGCGCTTGTGAGAGCAGCGGCGCGAAGCCCTGCCGCGCTTGCCGCCACTGCCGCAAAAAGGTGTTCCAGGGCGCGTTCCCCGGCATCCATCCGGACGTGGCGCTCGTCGAGCGCGCGGCGGACAAGTCCGGCAAGCTGCGGCGCGAGATCACCGTCGATCAGATCCGCGCGCTCGCCGTGGACGCCGCCGTGCTGCCGAACGAGGCCGACGGCAAGGTGTATACATCTTTTCCCCGAAGCGGACACGATGAACATCGCCGCGCAGAACGCGTTCCTGAAACTGCTTCGAAGAGGCCGCGCGGCGTCATGTTCCTTCTTCTGCGCCGAAAGCCGCGAAAAAGCTGCTCGAAACGGTGCAGTCGCGCTGCGGGGAGATCCGGCTCGCGGGCGGGACTGCCGCGCCGGAGAACGAGCGCGCCCGCGGCTATCTTGAGCGCGGCTCGACCGCGCGGAGCTCTGCGCTGCTGCACGGCGATGGAAAAGCTCGATAACGCGCAGCTTCTCGAGGTCGTTACCGCGGCGGGAGGAGCTCGCCGTGAAGCTCGTTTCCGACCGGCGGGAGCTTCTCGCGCTCGAAGCGTTTCTCCACCGCGCGGAGGAATATCTCCGGTTGAATGTCGGCCGAAGCACGTGACCGGTTATCTATCCACCTATCTGCCGGACGGCAAATGACCTCCGGCGCTCACACATCAGGAAATGAGGAAAATCCCGTGACAGAAGTAATCAGCATAAAATTCCCCGCGGCCGCGGCAAGACGTACTTTCGACCCCGCCGGCGTGACCGCGAGGACGGGCGACACGCTCGTTGTGGAAACGTCCAAGGGCATGGAGCTTGGCGAGTGCGTCAAGGGAAATCACATGGTCGGGGACGGCGACTGCGTGCAGCCGCTGCGTCCCGTCGTGCGCCGCGCCACGCCGGACGATCTGCGCATCGCGGAGCTCAACCGCAAGCGCGAAAAAGGAAGCGCTCGGCATCTGCCGGGAGCTCATCGAAAGCACAAGCTCGAAATGAAGCTCGTGGACGTCGAGTGCTCGTTTGAGGGGAATAAAATTCTTCTTCTTCACCGCCGACGGGCGCGTGGACTTCCGCGCTCGTAAAAGCCGACCTTGCGGGCGGTGTTCCCGCACCCGCATCGAACTGCGGCAGATCGGCGTACGGGATGAGGCGAAGATGCTCGGCGGTCTCGGCATCTGCGGGCGATCCTTCTGCTGACCAGTTCCTCGACGACTTCCCAGCCCGTCAGCACCAAATGGCGAAAACGCAGTCGATGTCGCTCAATCCGGTGAAGATCTCCGGCACGTGCGGGCGGCTGTGCTGCCTGCGCCGCGAGCAGAGGCGTATGCGATAACCTTTTTGAAGCACGTGCCGAAAAAAACGGCGCGTTCGTCCAGACCGAGGACGGCTACGGCAGCGTCACGCTCGTCAATCTCCTGCGCCAGAACGTCAAGGTAAAAGCTGGACGGCCCGGGCGAAGCGCAGATCCGCACCTACGATGCCGACGAGATCGCCGAGATCCCCGGCGGCCGCCCGGCGGAGGTCAGCCCCTGCCCGACCTTTCTCCAACAAGCCCAAAAAGGTCAAGGAAGAGAACGCCGAGCCGGAGACGAACGGCTGGATCATGCCGTCGATGATCGTGGAGGACGTGTGCACCGCCGTCCGCCGCGGAGAAGCCCTCCGGCGAGCGCCGCTCCGCCGCCGGAAGCGCGGCGGCGCGAAAAACTATCTGACGCACCGAAAAGAGCGAGCGTCCGAACGCGCCGCCCGGAGCGCGCGGAAAAGAAGCCGGAGCGCAGCGAGAAAAAGCCCGCCGGAGAAAACCGCAGCGCGCGCCGCGGCGGGGAAAAGCCGCCGGTGAGCGCCGCCCCCGCCGGGGACAAGGCGGAGCGCACGGATAAGCCCCGCCGCAACAACCACCGCCGCAGAAAGCCGAGACCCAAGACCGATGGCGAAGCAAAACTTAAACAAAGCTTTCGCCCCTTGTATAAAAAAGGGGGCTGTCAGCGAAGCTGACTGAGGGATTGTAGTCTTCGAAATCGACAATCCCTCCGGCTTTTGCCTGCGGCAAACCCACCGCCCTTACACAAGGGAGGCAACCCTCAGTCACGGCTGCGCCGACAGCTCCCCTATTAGGGGGAGCCAAGCCGGTTTGCAGAAAATTATCTTGCCTCCCCTAACAGGGGAGGGGCAAAACGCCGGGCGGAATGTTTTTTGACGGAATACACAAAGTTTGCGTCGATTGACAGCACGTGGCGTCAAAGCCCCGAGAATACACAAAGCTTCTCTGCGGCCTTTTTCCTGTCTGCGAGCATTTCGCCCGGCAGAACTGGCATCGGACAGCCTTGGATTTCGAGGGATTTTTGTTCTTTGGACGCAGGCGCATCTGTCGCCCGCCAAGGACAAAAGGGCAAAAAGCACCAAAGACTTACCTGTCCGACGTAAAAAGTTTTGTTAATCGACGCTTTCCCCTTCGATAAAAAACATCCGTCTCCGATGGAGGCGGGATGTTGCTTTTTTATTCATGTTTGGCGCTCGCGAGATCGACGCCGCGGAAATATTCCCTGGTGATCTTGAAGATCACGGGGCTGAGCGCGAAGAGCGCGATGAAGTTCGGGATCGCCATAAGACCGTTGAGCGTGTCGGCGATGTTCCAGACAAAAGTCAAGCGAGGAGACGCTGCCGACGACGATCATGATAATGAAAACGAACTGGTAGACCTTCGCGGCGCGGAGCCCCAGCAGGTACTGCACGCAGCGTGAGCCGTAAAGCGACCAGCCGAGGATCGTTGAATACGCAAAGAGCGTGAGCGCCACGGCGATGAACACCGAGGAGAACGTGCCGTTGAACACCGTGCCGAACGCCGCCGTGATGAGCGCGCTGCCGGGAACTTTACGCCGAACGTCACATCCACGCCGCTGATGATGATCGTGAGCGCGGTGAGCGTGCAGATAACGATGGTGTCCATGAACACCTCGAAAATGCCGTAAATGCCCTGCTCGACCGGTAGCCGTCGCAGTGCGCGGCGGCGTGCGCGATGGGCGCGGAGCCGAGACCGGCCTCATTGGAGAAGGCGCTCCGGCGCAATCCCCAGACGACCGCCTGACGGATCGTGATGCCCGCCACCGCCGAGAATGGCGCGGGGCGCGAACGCCGCGGAGAAGATCGCCTTGAACGCCCGGCCGACGCCGCCGAGGTTGCCGACAATGACGATGAGCGTCATAAGGATGTATGCCACGCTCATAAACGGAATGAGTTTTTCCGTAACAGCGCCGATGCGCTTGATGCCGCCGAAGAGCACGAGCGCCGTGAGCAGCGCAAGGCCGATGCCGAGCCCCCAGCGCAGCGCCGCCTGGCCGCCGAAACCGGGGTTCACGGCACACCGCATCCGTCACCGAGCCGACGATGGAGTTGGCCTGCGACATGTTGCCGATGCCGAACGCCGCGAGCGCCGCCAGCACGCTGAACGCCCCGGCGAGCCACTTCCACTTATCGCCCATGCCGTTTTGATATAGTACATCGGGCGCCGACCCCAGTCGCCGCGCGCGTCGCGCTCGCGGTATTTGACTGCCATAAGTACTTCCGAATACTTGATGACCATGCCGAGCAGCGCCGCCATCCACAGCCAGAACACCGCGCCGTAGCCGCCCATGGCGATCGCCTGCGACGTGCCGACGATGTTGCCCGTGCCGACGGTCGCGGCAAGCGCCGTCGTTACGGCCTGCAGCGGCGTGATGGCTCCGTGCGCCGTCTCCTGCTTTTTGAAGAGCTTTCCGGCGGTGTTTTCATCGCGTAACCGAAGCGCCGGAACTGCACCGCTCCGCTGCCAACGGTCAGATAAATGCCCCCGGCGAACACGCACGGCAGCAGGATATAAAGCCATGCCACGTTGTTCAGCGGCCCCTGTCAGAAACCGGTACAGCCAGTGGTCATAAATCGTCATATTGCATTTCCCCTCTTTTTTCCGCGGTATCTCAAAAAATAATATGAGGATTATACGCCGTGTATGCGGGAAATGCAATAGAAAATTTTATTGATTTAACGTTTTACAGTACGCCGCACAGCAACAAATGTCACAGAGCGGCTTACGCGCGGTGCATACGGCACGTCCGTGCAGCACGAGCCGGTGGCAGAAATCGTTCGATTTCTCCGGCGGGAGGACGGCGCGCAGCGCCTTTCGATGCGCACGGGGTCCTTGTCGTTATCGACGAGACCCAGACGGTTCGAGAGACGGATGCAGTGCGTGTCACCACGACCGCGCCGGGCTGACGGAACACGTCGCCGAGAATGAGATTGGCGCTCTTGCGTCCCACGCCGGGGCGTCAGGAGATCGTCCATATTGTCCGGCACCTTGCCGCCATAGACCTCCGTGATGCGCTGCGCCTGCCAGACGAGATCGCGCGCCTTGCCGTGGTAAAGCCGCAGGAGCGGATGAGCTCTTCGACCTCGCCGATGTCCGCCGCCGCCATGGCCTCCACGGTCGGGAAGCGCGCGAAAAGCGCGGGCGTGACGAGATTCACGCGCGCGTCGGTGCACTGCGCGGCGAGCCGCACCTGCACGAGCAGCCGCCAGGCGTCCCGTTCGGTGAGCGTGCAGTCCGCCATCGGGTATTCGCGCTCGAGCGCGGCGAGAATTCCATCGATCTGTTCTTTTGTCCGCATGAGAATCACCTCGCCGCGATTCTACCACGTTTCTGCGCCCCGCGACAAGATTCGCGGTTGTTTTGACGGAAGAAAAAACGGTATAATAAAATATCGCATATTTCAAAGGAGGCGTTCCGATGCCGGAAAAAATACCGCCCGCTGGCGGACGAGCTGCGCCGACGGACTGGACGACGTCGTCGACCAGAACCCATTCTCGGCAAGGGCGGGCTGCTGCGCCGCATTATCGGAGCGGCGATATCCCGAACTATGATCTTTTACGGCCGTCCCGGGCATAAAACGACCGTCGCGCGCATCATCGCGGAAAAAGACGAACCGCACGCTGCGAAAAGCTCAACGCCACGACCGCGGGCTTGCGGATATCCGCGCGATCATCGACGAGCTGGACACCATGCTCGCGCCGAACGGCATTCTTCTGTATCTCGACGAGATCCAGTACTTCAATAAAAAGCAGCAGCAGAGCCTGCTGGAGTTTATCGAGAACGGCTCGATCACGCTCATTGCGTCTACAACGGAGAACCCGTACTTCTATGTATACAACGCCGTCCTCTCGCGCAGCACGGTGTTTGAATTCAAGGCGATCTCGGCGCGCGACGTGGAGGGCGCGGTACGCCGGGCCGTGCGGCTGCTTGCCGAACGCGAGAGCATCGAGGCCGACTGCCCGGACGAGGTCGTGACGCTCGTGGCGCAGGGCTGCGGCGGCGACGTGCGCAAGGCGCTCAACGCCGTGGAGCTTCTGTTCACCGCTGCGCCGCGCATTGAGAGGGAAGGTCGTTCTCTCGCCGGACGACGCCCCGCGCCGTGACACAGCGGAGCGCTATGCGCTACGACCGCGAGGCGACGAGCACTACGACGTTGTCCCGCGCTGATGAAATCGCTGCGCGGCGACCCGGACGCGGCGCTGCACTATCTTGCGCGGCTGCTCGAGGCCGGGGATCTGCCCGGCGCGTGCCGCCGCATCCTCTGCTCGGCGAGCGAGGACATCGGCATGGCGTACCCGCAGGCGGTAAGCATCGTGAAAGCGTGCGTGGATAACGCTTTGCAGCTCGGCCTGCCGGAGGCGCAGCTCCCGCTCGCGCAGGCGTGCATCCCTGCTCGCCACGGCGCCGAAATCGAACAGCGTCGTCGCCGCGATCGACGCGGCCACGCGCCGACGTGCGCGCCGGGAAAAACGACATCCGCGCGAATGCAAATGTCCACGCTGACGGCACGGGCTTTGAGCGCGAGCAGGGGTACAAATACCCGCATAATTATCCCGGCCACTGGGTGCGGCAGCAGTATCTGCCGACTCGCTCAAAAACGCGCATTACTACGAATATGGCGACAACAAGACCGAGCAGGCGGCAAAGGCTTATTGGGAGCTGATCAAGAAATAAAGGCTTTGCGCGCAAGGGGAGTGGGGGCTGCCTTGCCGCAAAACCCTTCCGTCAAAACCTCGGTTTTGCCACCTCCCATTAGGAGGCAAGCCGGTTTCCGACAACGAACTTGGCTCCCCTAACAGGGGAGCTGGCAGCCGTCAGGCTGACTGAAGGGTTTGCGGCGCGCCCTCCGCCTTTTTGCCTTGACTAAACTCGTCCGTTAAACATGCCGTATGATGGCCTTCGCCAGACAAAGGTCCGCTTCGCGCACCGAAAACGGACACCGGCGACGGCCCCAACCCGTCATACGGGATCGCCCCGGTGTGGCACACGGCCCCGCTGCGGCGAAGGTCGGCAAGCGCGGCGTTCATCTCATCCCCGGTCGGAAACCGCGCCGTGAGCTGCTGTGTATGCATTGGATCACCCCCCTGTGGGGATATTTCCCAGTTTGGAGGAAAATATGTATGGATATCCGTGTCGGAGACATTCTTGTACTGAAAAAATCACCCCCCGCGGGCGCGTGCCGGTGGGAGGTGCTGCGCTTCGGCGCCGACTTCAAGCTCCGCTGCACGGGCTGCAGGCGCGAGGTGATGGGCGCGCAGACCAAATACGAAAAGCAGATCAAAAAAGATCGAGCGCGCCGAACCGCCGGAAATCGACGGCAAAAAAGCGGAAATTAACGCCCGTTTCGGTTTGACTTGCGGCGCATTTGGGCATATAATATATAAGTTAAAAAGCTCCGGCAAGTTTATTTTTGTTTTATGTGAGGTGAAGGTCATGGAATCCGGTCACAGTAC
>VOFB01003767.1_pt1 | contig 32496 bp, 35 predicted proteins | sample 5384141 | NCBI WGS metagenome assembly VOFB01 (sample SAMN12384721, study PRJNA508395) | human gut metagenome | isolation source: healthy gut A | host: Homo sapiens | reverse complement strand
GTCACTACGGTCACACCGGAAACGGCAACGGCGAACGATGCGGAGACCTTGCCATCCGCGGATTTCACGGTAATCGTAGTGTTGCCGTTGCCGGTCGGCGTGACGGTACCGTCCTGGCTGACCGACGCGACGGTGGCGTCATCAGACGACCAAGTCAGTTTGGCACCGCTGATCGCCTGACCGTTCTGGTCATAGGCAATCGCAGCAAATTTCTGTGCAGTGGCATTGGTGAACGATGCCGACGTGACGGCATTCCCAGTCGCGTCCGTAATCGTGATGCTCTTGACTTCCGTACCGGACTGATCGTCGTTCACGGTCCACGTCTGCTCTGCAGTATCGCCATTCATCTTGGACAGCGTCCACGACGAACCAGCCAGCAGCGTGCTGTTGTCCTCGCCGTCGACCTTCTGCCATTCGATCGAGGAGCCGGACTTCTTATTGATGATCTTACCGTCGGTCAGCAGTTTGTCCGCATCCGTGTTGATCGCATTGCCGGTGCTGTCGAAAACGCTGACGATGGTTGTCGCAGCGTCGGTGGTACTGCCGGTGTTGATCTGATAGATGTTGGTATTCTGCGTATATCCTTCAACCGTGCCCGATTCCCTGAGGAAATAGGTGCCATTCATAGCCAGGTTGCCCAGCTTGAACGAGCCACCCGCATCGGCATCATCATTCCAGCCTCCATCGGCGATGGTGGCAAGAGCATTCGTGCCCGCTACCGCATTATCCTTCGTACCGTACACGGTCCAGCTGGTGCCACCAAGGGAGTTATGCTCAGCGGTGTCATCCACCTTATCCCAAGCGATCGCCGCGCAGCTGGTGGAGTACGAGCCGTTCCACGGCAGGTTGTGGCGTTCCTGGTCCATGTCCAAAATGGACGTGGTCTTCTCACCGGACTCGTTGACGAATTCGCTCCCAACGGCATGATCCGAGCTTTGCCCATCGACCCTCTTCACGGTCTCGTTGTTAAGCATCTCGAAATCGCCACCAACCCACACGCGGCCATTGGTGGAAACATGGCTCTGGAGGTTGCCCTTTGGGAACAAGGATGCTGCCCATCCATGCAGCAGATGGGTCATCAGTGGCCTGCATGTCTTCCGCAGTGCCCCATGCGCCGTGATTGGTCTTGGTGTCCGCGTTGTGGTTGCCGACGGTGATCTTACCTCTGGCCTGACCGCCGCGAATCACCACATTCGACGCGTCCGCGAAATTCCACATGAGCTTCTGCGCACGCTTGGCATAATTCGTGTTCTTCTCCGCCTGATCAGCATCCCCGGATGCAGCCGTGACGAAATCGTTGGCGATATTGTCGTCCTTCCACCAAAAACGCCAACCGTTATGGAAATCGATGGTCTGTCCGTTTGCACCAGTCACGTTAATCACCACGGAAGCGTTATCCGGTACATTGACGAACTTGAAATCGATACCCGTGTAGTCAGTCCCACTGAGATTCAGGTCAGATGCGGGCAGGTTGAACACCTGCATGCTCTTGCTGGTGTCGGTGCTGGTGAAGGTGATCAGCTTTTCCTTATCCAAATCGTCGTAGAACATGAAGGAATTGCCTGTGTTCCCGTTCTTACGGTAGTCATATTTGTAAATCGTGTAATTGCTAGCCGAAGGCGCGGTGCCCGTGGTGACGGTACCGGTCGCCGGCAATTTTGTTCCGTTGTCCAGGTCTTCAGACAGTTTCGCGATCTTGCTCTTATAAGCGGAGTAATCGGTTCCGTTCACATTGGACAGATTGTTGGACTGGTCCCATACCACCAAGTTGGAATCGACGCCGAGAACCGGCGGCTGCGTGGTCGTGGTATCTTTACCGCTCAAACCACGAACCGAATCAACGCCTAGTTGACCCCAGACTTGCGTGGTGCCACCAGCCAAGGACGCCGTATAGCCGTGGGCGGTAGCGTCAGTGGAACTCGTCTTGCCGAGCCATCCAGGAGCGGTCCAAGCGCCGACCTTGCTCCCCATCACAGATGTGGAAGTGTTTCCGCCAACAGCCAACGCCACTTTGCCGTCCGCAGGACGGAACTGGGAACCAAAACCGACGACGCCCCAACGAAAACCGCGGGGAGACATAGGATGTACCGCCGGCAGAGCCGGTATTCCACAGCCTCCATGCGCTCTTCTTCGGATTCATGGCCAAACTGCCGTTCACAACCGTCAGACCTTCGGCCTCAACGGCATAGGTGCCAGTCGGACCAGTGGCACTGTTCAACGCATCAGCATTGGACGGTTTCCGCCCACATACATATCTCCGCCAACATATGTCGCGACACCGGTATCAGAACCAGTGATACTGGTGTCATCACCCAAACCAATAGAAGTTGGCGTACAAGTAGAGCCTGCGAGGCTGCCATCATCCGCCGTGGCGCTGTAGGTGGGAAGAAGGGCGGAAACGGCGACGGAGGCCATCATGGCAACTGCGACTGCGGCGGCGGTCAGGGAGCGGGCATGAGAGAAGGCGCGGGCAGATACCACTCGCGCTCCCGAGTAATGCTGTGGCGCCGAGCTCCTCGCTCCGCCTCTGAGCAATCTCTTCATCATGTCCCCCTAACTGCACGAATCAGACCCCCTCAGACATTCCGACTCTAACACGACATCCTTTGCAATATGCCATCTACAGGAGTGGCAACTACGCCCTCAACCTTTTTTCTCTCCCGCACCTTGTGGGTACGGCTCAAAATGATAACCTTTGCATTCATGAAAATCACTGAAACAAAAAATACCACCCCCGATATAAAGGTGGTAAAACCTTTGTTTTCAGTACCGAAGCGTCTAATCCGTTCTGCCAACTGGAGTTTGAAATCGTTCGCAAAAACGCCGAGGTTACCCCTGCTATCAGTCTTTGTTAACCCAACCGATACCCTCCACGGCGTGTCGCGAAACAAATGATTGCAAACCGTTTCATTCATTTGCAGAAATTTTCATGAAAATACCCCTAGTACACCCGTGTACCACACCCCAATTTTCCCCGACCCCGTCACCCATCCACACCTACCGCCTGCATAAGTCCAGTATCAGGGCCGATTCCGAGTTGCGCAGACGCAGAACGGGAGTTGTGCAGACGGCAGCATATGCAAACACCCCCGTACCACCGAGATAAATCAAAAACGGCAAGTACGAGGGTGCCAAGAAAGAAAAGAAAATCAGCGATCTCCGCCGTAGACGGAGTCGGTGCCGCAGGAGCACAAGCTGGGCACGCACCACCTCATACGGATTTTCGAGTCTCCCCCCGCAATCAGCTTCACGGCCTTCCGCGCTGCGGCACTGACCCATGGCGAACGGATCCTGACGCATGGTCGTCAGGTTCACGGTGTCGGCATATGCGGAATCGTCGAAGCCGATGATCGAATAGTCGCGCGGCGTGCGATGCCCATACCGGTCAAGGCGCAGCACGAGCGGAATCGCCATCATATCGGTCTGGCAGCAAATGCCGTCGGGGAACTCATCCAACGCAAGCAGCGCGGTCAACGCCGAATCGGCGAACGTTTTGCCGCGCGGCACGGAAAGCACGCGCCACTTGAAATCGTGCGTGCCCTCCATGGTCTTGCATGCGCGAATGAAGCCCTGCCCGCGCGCGCGTCGATCGACGAATTGATCGAATCGACTGCATCGGAGCACACGTACACAATGTTTTTATGCCCAAGATTGATCAGATGCTGGGCGGCGGTGAACATGCCGTCCTCATCGTCGATGGAGATGGTGGCGTCGAAGCCGTTTTGCGTCGGCGTATTGATGCCAATAATCGGTACGTGGATGCGCTTGAGCTGCTGGATTTCCTCCGGTTCGACGCCGAACGACGTTACGAACACGGCGTCGACGTTGCGTCGCACCGGAAGATTCGTAAAGAAGTCACGCCTGTTCTCACCGGTATCGACATGCTGGAACAGAGAGATGTCGTATCCGGCATCATGCATGACGGAATTGATTCCAGCGAATACTTCCATATTGAACCAGCTGGTGATTTCCTCATTCATCAGCATGGCGACACGGTACGTTTGCCCTGACTTCAGTGACGTCGCGGAACGGGAGATATTAAAATCCAACCGGTTCGCGGTGTCGAGCACCTTACGTCTGGTACGCTCGGAAACGAGCTCCGGACGCGTGAACGCGCGCGAAACCGTCGAAATCGACACTCCTGCGGCCTTGGCCACCTCACGAATGCCAGCCTTGTCCATGTCAGCCCCTTTGCAGCTCACAGCATCATCGCACCCCTGCCAACAGTGGAACAGGGGGTATTTGGAGCGACAACGCTCTCTCAATCTGCTTTCATTATAGTGCGAACGTTGTCAAAACTCACGCAATATGATCAAATTTCATGCGACAGCCGCGCAAATCAGCAAAATTACCGGATAGAAGGCGTAAAACACCCACTTAGTCCATGAATGTTTGTACCCGAGTTTGCCATTGTAGTAGTGCAAGAATGCAACACCGACGCCAGGCGCAATCATCATCACCGCACCGAACAGACCGGCCGTGAACATCATGGTGTTTTCACGCGAGCGCATCAGCCAGAAAATCAGCACGAAACCAAGCGTCACCGCACCCAGACTCATCAGATGCTGGCGCAGTCCGACACGCAACAGCAGATCCCACAATGCGGCAACCACTACCAGCACAATGTCGGAGATCACGAGCATGGCACCCTGGTAGCGCTGCGCCACCCATTCCATTGCTGCGAGCATGGCGAAGGCGATGAACAGACCGAACACCGGATTCTGCGAGCCGAAATCGAACGGCTTGCCCGAAGTGGCGAGATCGTACGGCACTTCGGTGATCAGCGCCAACAACAGCAGCTGCACGCCGTATGCCACGCGATTGCGCGTCTGCTGGAAGCCTTGTACCAGCAGCCACGCGTAGATCGGCGCGGCGAACCACGACACCACTTCGCATAGCACCATGGCCGTGAGCGACGTCATGTTGTTCGTGTCGGATCCGAAAATCAGTGGCACCAGCGTGGTACTGCCGGCGGAAAGCACCAGCGCTACCGCGCCGATTACCTTGAGCTGGAATACACTCAATCCGCGGCGCTGCTTTTTCTTGCGGCGCATGCCCGCAAAGCCGATCTGGTCGGTGACGTCGGTTCCGGCGCCGTTTTCGGTGTAGCCTTCCATAAGTCCTCCTCGAGTTTTCCTCGATTCCATCGCGCAAGCAATCATGCGCGCACGTAATCGTCTGCGCACACTGTGCCACGTCACGACATTACGCCGCGGTATCGCGTTGCGGCATCGCTGCCATATGCGGAGCTTCGCGTCTCACGCGCTTGCACAGCATTCCGCGCAATATGTTTTTCACGTAACCCCTGTGCGACATGTTTCACGCGATTGTTTCACACTATGTCTTTCGTGCTTTCACGTAGCTTTACTCACATCATCTTGCCATTGTTGCAAAAATCCTGCGAACGTATGCTGCAAATGTATGCAACATACCTTACACGCTTTTACGAAAGGTGACCCCCGTAAACGTGGCGCACGCCGCGCAATACGCGCAACGCAACGCACGCCCCGCAATACACGAGCAGTACGCACGCAATGCGAAAGATCAGGCGTTCAGCACGTAATCCAGCAATCCTTCATAATCGGCACCCTTAAACGAACGCACCGCATAACTCGACGCATCCGGATCGTCGGCCGGCGAAATCTCCGTGCGGAAATACACGCCGTCGATGCCCGCCGAACGCGCACCGACAATATCGTTCTTCTCGTCATTGCCCACCATCAGCGCATGCTTGGCGGTAACGAATTCACGGTCGAGCGCCAGCATATACAAATCGCGCGCGGGCTTGCGAATCTTTTCCTCGCTGGAGATGATCACGTCGTCAAGCACGCTGGCAAGTCCCGTCATTTCCAACTCGGCACGGGTATAGCAGGATTGCGCGTTGCTGAGCAGCGCCACGACAATGCCGGCTTCCTGCAGTTTTTCGATCATTTCCAGCGCACCCGGATACAGGCGGATCATGCTGGTGCTACCCTGACGGAACGCCCACGCGGCCTTTTGAGCGGCCTGCGGCAACGCCAGCAACCGTTCCGCCTCGTCGTTGCGATTCATGAGCAGCGAGCGGTACACCGGCAGCACGTCGAACTCGTCCCACCCATTGCGAACGATGGCACGATTCGACTGATGCAGCATTTCGCGCGCCTCAAGTTTTTCGAAACGTTCACGCAGTGCCTCAACCGAATCGTATTGCGCTCCAAGCTCGCAAGCGGCGTCATACAAGGCCTGCCAGGCCGAGTCGCACTGTTCGTCGGTACGTATGTCAATAAGCGTTCCATACAGATCGAAGAACACAACCTCATATCTAGGGGTATGCGTCACGTTTTCCATAGCAGGTCCTTTCATCGGCATCGTCGCCGCTTTACCGGCGGCGGCGATTCCGCCACTTTGCAGCCGCCGCCCTTGCAAACCAATGCGTTACATGCGTTATACACGAGGTTACCGCAACCGCCAGATTGCAAACGTATGCGGTGGCACGATCAAATAATCGCCATCTCCCGCACTGATGCACGCCGCAGACGCGTTTGTGGACGAACCCATGCCGCACCACACGCGAGACGACTCCGAAACCGGCGCAACCGCAGTCGAGGCAACGTCAATCGCGCCAATATGACGTCCCGGATTCACCGCCACCAAGTAGTCGCCGACCCGGAACACCAGTTCGTCGCCTTCCACGCTGACGATCACACGATCGCCGTCAAACCATTCCGCCGAGCTCTTACGCAAGGCGATCAGTTTCGTGTAATACTCCACCAGATCGCGCATGCGCCTAAGGCACGAGTCCAATCAAGCCAATTCAGCTCGCGCGCCGAATCGTACGAATCGGAATTGCCGTATTTCGTACGCGCGAACTCCTCGCCAGACAGCATGAACGGAATGCCCGCGGAAGTGAGCACAATGCCCGCCGCCATACGATTCGCATCCATCACCGTGGCCATGGCCCCGGCAATCGCGGAACCGGTCGAGGCGAGCCCAGCTTCCGAAAGATCGGCGTCATACAACGCCTTCGGCACGTCCACAGAATTCTCGTTGTCGCCTTCACTAACGGCGCTGCCCAGCGATTTCGCGGCAAAACTTGCGCAAAGCTTGTCCCACAAGGTCAGATCGTCATGCGCGGAAACATACTGGATCACTTGACCCGCAACACCTTCCGGCTGTTTGCTGGCGCGCCAGGCGTTCACCGCGTCGCGCACGGAGGCCGCATTCTCATGCATACCCCCGTTAACGTATCCGGGACGGTCCGAGAAGAACACATGCCCCTTGATGGCGTCTCGCGTGGTGTCGCAAAAATGCCCGATGCGATTATCAAGCTGCGGCAATCCGGCCTTGTCGGCAAGCACGGTGCCCGGCAAAGCCGCGGTAGCGCTGGCCGACCACGGTTCGCCATACATAAGAATGCTCGGCCCACGGTCGGGGATTTCGTCCAAAGCGGCGCGCACGGCGTTCATGGTGTCGACGTCGATCAGGCCCATCAGGTCGAATCGGAAGCCGTCAAGATGGTATTCCCTCGCCCAATACGCCACGGATTCCACCACAAAACGGCGGAACATCGCACGTTCCGTGGCCATATCGCATCCGCATCCGGAGCCGTTCGACAACGCCCCGTTCGGCTTGCGGCGCAGGAAGTATTCGGGCACGATGCGCTCGAACCAGTTGTCGGGCGAGAACATGTGATTGTAGACCACGTCCATAATCACTTTGATGCCGGCATTATGCAACGCCTGCACCATCTGCTTGACCTCGCGGATGCGCACGGACCCGTCATACGGATTCGTGGAGTACGATCCTTCAGGAACGTTGTAATTGACGGGATCGTAACCCCAGTTGTATCGGCTGCAGGTCGTTTCGTCGACGGAACCGAAATCGTAGATCGGCATCAGCTGCACCGCAGTAATGCGAAGCTTTTGAGATACGACAATCCGTCGGAAAATCAGGATGACCGTCCAACGTCGTTCCCAGGTCGGTGAACGCAAGATATTTTCCACGATGGGATTCGGGGAATCCTCCCGCGGGATCGTTGCTGAAATCGCCGACATGCGTTTCCCAAACAACCGTTTGCGCAATCGGCACTTCCGGCATGCGATCGGCATCCCAACCTTCGGGATCGGTGCGACGCAAGTCGACGACCATGCTTCGACGTCCGTTCACGCCAGCCGCGTGCGCCCATGGATCGGCAACGCGATCGACGGAACCGCAATCGCGTTCAATCAAAAAATCGTAATATAAGCCGTGTTTATTATCGGCAAAATCGTAAGTCCAAGAGCCATCGGCCTCGGGACGCATCAAAAACTGCCCAATTAAAGCGTCGCCGTCTTCCCCCTTGGAACCGCGCGAGAACAACCTCAACGTTATTTTCTCGGCCGTTGGGGCCCAAATGGCAAACTGGGTGCCGGATTGCGAAACCACGGCACCCAGCGGCCGTTCCAGACAAAGCGGGAACGGTTCGGCGACTCTCGTATTCGGCTGTTCGAAATTGTTTTCGAGGCTGTTTACGAGCGTCATTGCTTCCCCTTTTCTAACTGTTATCAGCCCTTGACAGAACCTGACATGGATTCCTGGTAGAAGCGCTGCATCAAGATGAACAGGATGGCGATCGGAATGGAGATCACGACCGCAGCCGCCGCGAAGCGGGCATACCAGTTCTGGATGTATTCCTTCTGCAGCATGAGCCACAGGCCCAATGCCACGGTGTAGTTGGACTGCGTGCGGCAGATCACCTTGGCCATGACGAAGTCGAGCCACGGACCCAAGAAGCCGATGATGGCCTGATAGACGATCATGGGCTTGCAGATCGGGATGATGATCTTGTAGAACACCTGGAACCGGGTGCAGCCGTCAAGCAGCGCGGCCTCATCCAACGAGGTTGGGATGGTGTCCATGTAACCCTTCATCACGTAGAATCCAGCACCGGAACCTGCGGAGTACACAAGAATCAGCGCCACGGTGGTCATAGCGCCGCTTGACAGGCCCAAGGCCTTCAGAATGAAGTAGATGGCGGTGACGGCCATGATGCCTGGGAACATGCCGAGAATCAGCACGACGTTCATGAAAGTCTTACGCACGCGGAAGCGCATACGGCTCATGCAGTATGCCACCGACAGCACGAAGATCACGGAGATCACGCAGGTGAAGCAGGCGATGATGAACGTGGTCATGAACATCTTCGGGAAGTCCAGCACGTTGCGGTCGGTGAACAGCACCTTGTAGTTGTCCAGCGTCCATTCCTTCGGGAAAAAGGAGCTGGTGTACGGGGCGGTGTTCTTGTTAAAGGACTCCGCGAACACCCACACGATCGGCACGAGCCAGATCACGGCCAGAATGGCGAGGAACAGGTGGGCGAAGATGTCGCCGGTGATGCGGCGGATCTTCTGGTCATGCAGGAAGCCATGGCTTTCCACTTTGGTTGAGGAATGCTTGTTGCTCATCGGAATGCCTCCTCATTCTTATAGGAGCCAGGTTGCGGTAGGTGATCAGCGAGACCACGGCCAACACAATGAAGGTCATGATGCCGATCACAGCACCAAGGTTGTAGTCCTGCTTGTCGCCGGTGAGCTTGTACAGCCAGGTGATGAGCAGATCGGTGGAGCCTGCGGAATCGCCCATGTGGGGTAGGATCTCCGCTGGACAGCAGGTAGATGACGTTGAAGTTGTTCACATTGCCGGTGAAGGTGGTGATCAGGTACGGTGTGAGCACGAAGATGATGTACGGCATGGTGATCTTCGTGAAGATCTGCCACCAGTTGGCGCCGTCGATCTTTGCCGCCTCGTGGTCGGCTGGAATGTTCTGCAGAATGCCGGTGATCTGCATGATGGTGTACGGAATACCAACCCACAAGTTGATGATGATGACGGTGACGCGGGCCCAGGTGGCGTTGGTGAAGAACGGCAGCGGGCCGTCAATCCAACCCCACGTCTGCAGCATGCGGTTCACCGCACCCTGCGGCTGGAGCATAGTGTGCATGACCAGCAGGGATACGAACTGCGGAACTGCGATGGACATGGAGAAGCAGGCACGCCAAAAAACCCTTGAAGTGGGTGGTCTTACGGTTGATGATCATGGCCACGAACATGCCGAAGAAGAAGTTCAGGAAGGTGGCGAAGAAGGCCCAGACCAATGTCCACACCAGCACGCGTCCGAACAGTGCTGCGTTAACAGTGCCGCCGCTGTTGGAGAAGACCTTGGCGAAGTTTTCAAAGCCGACCCAGTGGAACAGCACGAGGTGCTTGTGGTCGTAGCTGGTGAACGCCATGGAGATCATGAAAATCAACGGAAGCACAGTGAACACTGCGATGCCCAGCGTAGGCAGGAACATCAGCAGGACATGAGCCTTGGCGTCGAGCAGTTCGCGCACATCATCCATGAAGCTCGGAGCCTTGCCGTTCTCTTCAAGCAGCACCTGTGGACTTGTATGCGGAACGCACCGACATAACCCACAGGCCGACGAAGGCCACGCAGATCACGAGGGACGCCACACCGTAGAGCAGGATGACCACGGAACGATCCGGCTCGACATACTGCCAGAAGCCGTCAACCAGTTTCTTGCCGCCCTTGTTTTTTCGCCCAAGCTTGGCAGCTTGGACAGATAGCCAACGCCATTGGTAGCCATAAATACGAAGAACGCGACTTCAAGGGCCAGCATGGCAATGCCCTTGACGTACTGCTTGCGCACGATGTTTCCAAGACCGAATACGACCGCGGAAAGCTTGGTGAACACATCACCGTGGGTCAGCGCAGCCTTGACCGTGTACGGCGACGGGGGAACATAATCAGCGCCCTGCTTCCGGCGGCGCTTCATTTCCCGAGGGGAAAGAGTCGTTGCTGTCATTTCGACCGCCTATCTAGATTTTTTGAACATAAAAAAGCTTTGCTTCCGGACAAGGAAGGAGAATTTGAAAAACCTTGCCCGGGAATGCAAAGCTCGGAGGAGGAGTGAGCCATTGCGCCGAAAGGGAGAAACACCATGACTCGAAGCGTTGCTCATATGCGCCGGGTGACTGGCGGGATTCGGTAAACCAGCCACCCGACGCTTTTCAGTTATTGGTATGGGGTTTCAGGATTTCACTCAGCGATGGTGCCCTTGGCCTGGTCAACCCAGTCCTGATACTTGGCAGCAGCGTTGTCTTTGGTGATTTCCTTGTTGATCAGGGCCTTGCCGAAGGTCTCGGCCGGGGTCCACCAATCGTTCATGCCAGCCAGGCCGGACTGCAGGATTGCGGTGTTGGACATGGTGTCAGCCTGAGCCTTGGCAGCGATGTCGTCGGTGGTCAGGTCGGACAGGGAGGTGTCGCTCGGCGGGATCTGACGCATCTCGTAGTGCAGCTTCTGGGAGTCGGTGTTGCCGAGGTAGGCTGCGAACTGAGCGGCGGCCTTGGTGTTCTTGGCGTTCGGGTTGTAAGCGACAGCCTTGGTAGCTGCGAAGGACTTCATCTGCTTCTTCTCGCCGTTCACGGTGAAGGTCGGCAGCTGAGTAGCGGCGTAGTTGTCGCCCAGGGCTTCCTTCACGTCAGCTGCGGACCAGGTGCCGGAGAACAGCACGTCGGCGGAGCCATCCTTAATGGCGGCAAGGCCGGAAGCGCCGTCGTCGTTGGAGAAGTTCGGATTGGCGACCACATCGACCAGATAAGAAGTAACATCGGCGCCGTCCTTCGGGAAGACCATGCCTGCATCGGCGTCATTGCCCTTCTCGCCAAACAGGCTCAGACCATCATAGAAGCCGTTGATGTATCAGGAATTCTGCAGGGGGAAGGTGACCTTGGCCTTGGAAAGGATGGTATCGAAGTCCTTGGCCTCATCCTCGGTGATCTTGGACTTGTTGTAGTACATGAACCACGTGTTGTCGGTGTACGGCACACCGTAGAGCTTGCCATCGGTACCGGTGACGGAATCGATTTCGAGGTCGCCGTTCTGTTCCTTCACCTGCTTCTCGGCGTCGGTACCCAGCTGGCCAATGGCCTTGGCGTCCATCAGAACGCCCAACTGATCGGAAGCGAACATATAGACATCGGCCGCGGCGGACGGATCAGTGCTGACCTGCTTGGAAGCGTCACCTTCGGAGACGACGTCGTTCTTCCAAGTGATGTTGTATTCTGGGTGATCCTTAGCGAAGTTCTCTTCGACCTGGCCCAGCCAATTGGTATCCTTAGGCCTGGTCTTCCTGCGGAGCCCACACGCTCAGGGTGATGTCCTCGGTGCCGGAGGCACCGCATGCAGCGAGCGGGACCAGCATTGCAACAGCTGCGGTAAGTCCGATTGCCTTCTTCAATCGATCTTCATTGATCTTTCCTTTCCTCACATAACCTTGTGTATCTTCAGCGCAACCGGTACCGAGCGTCTGATCAAACTCCGCATACGTTCGCACCATCGTCTTTCAAGCGGGTGTTGTCCGTCTTTGGAGCTACCGGATGTGCATCAGTGATTGCAAGTGTAGCACAATTTTGCCAACGTTTGCAATCTGACGTTAAGATTGTTTCAGCAGTTGCCGGAAAACACGTTTATTCCAAGGAGACACACCGACATGATTTCCCCTTCGACACACCCCTGTCCACAATGGCTTTCCAACGCGATCTTCTACGAGATCTATCCGCAATCCTTCGCCGACTCCAATGGCGACGGCATCGGAGACATTCCCGGCATCACCGCAAAACTCGGCTACATCACCGACCTTGGCTGCAACGCGATCTGGCTGAACCCGTGCTTCGATTCGCCCTTCAAAGACGCGGGCTACGACGTGCGCGACTACAAGAAGGTCGCCCCCCCGCTACGGCACCAACGACGATCTGGCGGCCCTGTTCGCAGCCGCCCACGAGCGCGCCATGCATGGAATCCTCGACCTCGTGCCCGGCCACCCAGCGAGGAACACGAATGGTTCCGCCACAGCGCCGAGGTGGATCGCAACGAGTATTCCGACCGTTACATTTGGACGGATTCCTGGATTTCCGGCGGTGACGGCCTGCCGTTCATCGGCGGGGAAACGCCACGCAACGGCACCTACATTCTGAACTTCTTCAAATGCCAGCCGGCACTCAACTACGGTTTCGCACATCCCCAGCGCGCATGGCAGAAGCCCGCGTTCGGCCCGGAGGCGATCGCCACCTGCGATGCGATGGTAGACGTGATGAGATTCTGGCTTTCGCTTGGCGCGGACGGCTTCCGCGTTGACATGGCAGACAGTCTCGTCAAGCAGGACGACGCCGGCAAACCGTTCACGATTCGCACTTGGCAGTACATGTTTTCCAAGATTCGTCCGGAATTTCCAGAAGCCGCGTTCGTGTCGGAATGGGGACGCCCGAACGAATCGCTGGAAGCCGGTTTCGATATGGATTTCTATTTGGATTGGCGCTGGGACGGCATTCCGAACGGCTACAACATGCTGTTGCGCAACGTCGATAATCCGTTGAGCAGGGATGGCGACAAAAGCTATTTCAATGTGGATTCGGGCACGCCGATCAGTGATTTTCTCGAGCAGTACGAACCGCAGCTGCGCGAGGCGGAACACCTCAGGCACCTTCAATTTCATCACCTGCAACCACGACACCGCGCGCGTGGCACCACGCCTTTCCGAACGTGAGATCGCCTGGCATACTGCACGCTGTTCGCTATGCCGGGCGTGCCTTTCATATATTACGGAGACGAGATCGGCATGAGGGTACCGCGACCTGCCCACCAAGGAGGGCGGCTACGTGCGCACCGGCTCGCGCACGCCGATGCAATGGCAGAGCCTCGCCTCGCTCAACGCGAGTTATGCGACGCCGGCCATCACCGGCGGGAACTATCTTCCGGTCGATCCCTCCCCTGACGCGCCCAACGTCGCCGACTCCCAATCCAACAAAGCCTCACTGTGGTATACGGTGCGCCGCATGCTGCATCTGAGGGGAATTGCGAACCCCTTCAATCGGGGGCATCCTTCCATCCGATCTCACGCAGAAGGCTGTTCGCATTCGAGCGTTCGACCGATCTGGAACGAGTGATCGTGGCGGTCAATCCGAGCACAAACAGCGAACGTTTGCAATTACCGAATGGTCACTATCGAAAGATTTTCGAAATCGGCGAGACCAAGGTCGATTTCAACACTTTGACCCTCGGTACGCAAAGCTTTGCAATTCTGAAGGCGACCGCATAACCCATTCCGAGCAGTGCCGTCGTCAGCTTCAACGAAACATGCCGTCATCACCATGGCGGCAACGCCATCGCACTTCGGAAACAGCGGTGGCAACGACGGTAGGACAGCAGTCATATCCACTTTCAAACACCTTGCAAACGATAGGCAAACAGAAAAAGCATTTTCACTATCTAACGTCTATAAAGTAGTTAAGAAATCGCAATACTTCAACGTTTACACCCAATAACACGCCTATTGAAAAACGATGTCATCATATGCTACAGTACATAGCAGAACGGTTGGCATACGCACCGAAGCGCGCCAATCGCGTGGCAATGCAGCATCATCGGCCAGCAACGGCCCCGGAAAGAAGGAACCTATGACGGCAACCCAGCAAACCGAAAGCGCGGAACGCATCGCACGACCGCTTATTCAGCTCGCCAAACTCAACGGCATCTCAACGTCGTATATCGACCAGCTCGGCACCTACGTGGAAATCCGCGACGAAGTGCTCGTCTCCGTACTTGCGGCGCTCGGCGTGGACGCATCCAGCGATGAAGCGATCGCGGCATCGTACGAACTCACCAAGCAGCGCATCGCAGACACCCTTGTGGAACCGACCATCGTGAAGTTCATCGGCAAGGAAGCGACCACGCCGATCCGCGCGAAGGGCCACGACGTGACGCTACGCCTGTTGCTTGAGGACGGCACGCGGTATGAGGCAACCTGTGCATGTATTTGGCCCCGCAGACCGACGGCTCGCTCACGCTCACCCTGCCGGACGACATTCCCGCCGGCTACCACACGCTGCGCGTCAACGCGGGCCCGCTGCACGGTGAGGCGCGACTGATCTGCGCCCCGGCACGCGTACCGCTGCCGCCTGCGGTTGCCGAAAAGCAGCGTTGGGGTTGGATGACGCAGCTGTATTCCGTGCGCTCCGCGGAATCGTGGGGCGTAGGTGATTACGGCGATCTGAAGCTGCTGCTCACCGACGCCGCCGAAAAGTCGCATGCCGATTTCATGCTCATCAACCCGATCCACGCAACCGCGCCGGTCGAGCCGCTCGAACCGTCGCCGTACCTGCCGGAATCGCGCCGATTCATGAACGTCACCTACATTCGCCCGCAGGATATCGAGGAATATGCGGGGCTTGACGAGGCCGCGTTGGCCGAAGTCGAGCGTCTGCACGCCGAAGTCGCTCCCGCCAACGACAATGCCGACGAACTCGACATCAACTCCGCGTGGTGGCACAAGCGCCAGGCATTGCAGCTCGTGTTCAAGGTGCCGCGTTCCGCCGAGCGTCAGGCCGCATTCGAAGCGTTCAAGGAGGCGGCCGGCCCGGATCTGCGCGCATTCGCCGCGTGGTCGGTGGCATTCCAGGTGTGGGGCGCCCCATGGGAGGGTACATGGTTCGCGGAGACGAACCGTGATTCGCCGGAAGTGGCCGAACTCATGCGCGATCATGCCGATATGGTCGACTTCGAATGCTGGCTGCAGTGGATCGCCGACGAACAGGTGACCGCCGCGCAGACCGCCGCACGCGAAAGCGGCATGGCATTAGGCCTCATGCAAGACATGGCCGTGGGCGTGCACTCGCTGGGCGCCGACGTGTGGTGGAATCCGGAACGCTTCGCCGTCGGCAGCGTCACCGTTGGCTGCCCGCCGGACTTCTACAACCAGCAGGGCCACTGGGGCCAGCCGCCGTTCAATCCGAACTATCTCGCCAAAACCGGTTATGGCGTGTACCGCGAAATGGTGCACAACATGTTCTCGCACGCGGGCGCGGTGCGCATCGACCATGTGCTCGGCCTGTTCCGTCTGTGGTGGATTCCGCAGGGCGAAGGCGCACGCGGCGGCGCATACGTCACCTACGACTATGAGGCGATGATCGCGATCCTCACGATCGAGGCTTCCCGCGTGAACGGCCTAGTGGTCGGCGAAGACCTCGGCACCGTGCCGGATTACGTGCGCACCGTGCTTGCCGAGCACGGTCTGCTCGGCTGCACGGTGGAATGGTTCGCCCGTGTGGACGACTCCCCCAACGCCGGCGATCCGTACGCCGACCCGGCCGACTACCGCAAGTACGCGCTGGCTTCCGTAACCACGCACGATCTGCCGCCGACCGCAGGCTACCTGCAGTTCGAGCATGTCAAGCTGCGCGAAGAACTGAACCTGCTCACCGGTCCGGTCGAGGAATTCCAGGCATCCGCAACCGCGGAACGTCAGGCCATGCTTGACCGACTGGTCGAAAGCGAACTGATCACGCCGGAAATCGCCGCGGACGTCGACGACCATATTCAAGAGATCGTCGAGGCGATGCACAAGATGCTGCTCCGCTCGCCATCCGTGCTTCTGCAGGCGGCGCTGGTGGACGGCGTCGGCGAAACCCGTTCGCAGAACCAGCCGGGCACGTCCAGCGAATACTGCAACTGGCGCGTGCCACTGGCAGGTCCCGACCACAAGGCGGTGCACACCGACGAAGTGTTCGACCTGCCGCGCGTGAAGTCGCTTTCCGCCATCATGAACGGTGAAAAGTAATTTCCCAACAGTAAGATTTCCTCACACAACACCAAAAAATACGAAAAGTCCCGTCAAACACAATATTTGACGGGACTTTTCTTTATTTCCGTTCGTTTTTCTGCTCGATCCTCCATTTAATGACAACGATAACAGGAGATTTCGCAACACATAGCATGCCGTAAACAGATTTACGCATGAAAACGATTGCCGCACTGCCGAGTAGACTGGTGCGCATGAAGTTCCTATCACCCGATTCCGGCTTTATGCGCGGCCTCAGCGACGCCGTCGACACGATTTGGATCAACATCCTCATGTTGGTCACCAGCATTCCGATCATCACCATCGGCGCGGCACTGACCGCCGGCCACGATGCGGCACGACGCTCGCTCGCCGGCGAAGGCACGGTCACCCGCAATTACTTCGCCGCATTCCGATCAAACTTCGCAAAAGCAACCGGATATTGGCTGATTTTCGGCATTGCAGGCGCCATCAGCGTGTACTCATGGATCGTGCTGCAGATCACGCCACTGCTGATTCCAAAATTCGCGCTGAGCATTGTATGGGCGATCGGATTCGAATGGATCTGGGCTTTGCAGTCACGTTTCGAAAACTCGTTCTGGCGCACACTCGGCAACGCCTTCATCTTCGGCGTCAGCAATATCGGGCACACGCTCGGCATGGCCGCCATCGACGCGGTCTATATCGCACTGCTGGTCGGCAGCTGGTTTTACATGCCGCAAGGCCTGTTCCTGCTTCTCGTTTTGGGCTACGGCACCATGATTATGATTCACGTGCCGATTTTCGAGCACGTGTTCCGCAAATATATGAAGTAGTTTTCTGATTCGATATGAAAGAGTCCGAGCGAGATTTCTCTCGTTCGGACTCTTTTTTTGCGAGGCAGCGGCGTTTTTCCGTGGCTGATCGAAGGATCATCCTTGACGGCTCCGCAATTAAGAATCGGTCTTCGGTCGGGCTCAATGCTACCTGAGCGAGGCCTGTCGGCCTCGCTCAGGCTGGTGCATGGGACAGCGCACTGCACTGTCCCACAAGGGATGATCTTCGATCATCCCTTGACTGCACCAGCCATTACACCCTTGACGATGTGCTTCTGGCAGATGAGGTAGAAGACGATGATCGGGATGATGGCCAGCACCAGGCAGGCCATCATGGCGCCCTAGCCGCCCTTGAGGTATTGCACGGCGACCGAGACGGTCTTGTACTTGCCGAGGTCGAGCGTCAGGTACGGCAGCAGGTAGTCGTTCCAGATCCACATTGCCTGAAGAATCGCAACAGACACGATCGACGGCTTCATAATCGGCACCACGATCTGGAAGAAGATGCGCGGCACTGACGCGCCGTCGATCATTGGCGGACTCTTCAACGACTGCGGAATGCCCTTGACCACACCGGTGAAGATGAACACGGCCAGGCCTGCGCCGAATCCCAAGTACACAATGCACAAGCCCCACGGAGTGTTGAGCTTCAGCATATCGGCGAGCTTCGGAGAGGGTGAACATCACCATCTGGAACGGCACGATCATATTGAACAGGAACAGGGTGTAGAGCAGCTTCGCGGCCCAGTTGTTCACGCGCACGATCCACCATGCGCACATCGAGGTGCACACCAGGATCAGCGCCACCGAGCCGACGGTGATAAGCAACGTCCAGCCGAAGGAGGCGAAGAAATTCGTGGTCTCAATGCCACGGGTATAGTTTTCAATCCAACGAACGCCTTGCCGGTCGGAATGGAGAACGCGTTACGCGAAATGTACGCCTTCTGCTTGAAGGAGTTGATGATCACCAGCACGATCGGGAAAAATCCATGCCAGCGAGACCAAGGAAAACAGTACGGTCCACAATCCGCCGTGCTTGACCTTTTTCTCCGTTCATCATGCTTCCACCTCCTTGGAAGTCGTCAGCTTATTCTGAATCAGCGCAACAATCGCGACAAGCACGAAGAACAGCACGGCCTTCGCCTGGCCGACGCCTTCCCAGCCCATACGGCCGTAGAAGGTGCGGGTGATGTTCAGCGCCAGGCCTTTCAGACATGTTCGACGGAGCGCCGTTCGTTAATGCGAGGTTCTGGTCATAGAGCTTGAAGCCGTTGGTCACGGACAGGAACGAGCACACGGTGATCGACGGCATCATCAGCGGAATGATGATCTTGAACATGGTCTGCGTGCCATTTGCGCCATCCACGGAAGCCGCTTCGAGCACGTCGGTCGGCAGCGACTGCATGCCGGCGATGTAGATGATCATCATGTAGCCGATCTGCTGCCAGCACACCAGCACGACCAGACCCCAGAAGCCGTACGTTGCGCTATAGGTCAGCGAGCGCGCCCAGTGCGCGAGAATTCCGTTGAGCAGCAGCATCCAGATGTAGCCCAGAATGATGCCACCAATCAGGTTCGGCATGAAGAACACCGAACGGAAAATGTTCGATCCCTTGATCGCCTTGGTGAGCATGTAGGCGATGGAGAACGCGACCACGTTGATCACGATCGTGGTAACGATAGTCAGCAACGGTAGAGAAGCCCAGCGCATGTAGGAATTCCTTTATCCTGCAGTGCGCGGGTGTAGTTCTTAAGCCCTACGAACTCGGCGTCGGTAACCGTAGTGAACTTGCAAAAGCTCAGGTAGACGCCCATGATGAATGGAACGACGAATCCAATAATGAATGCGGCGAATGTGGGCAGCGCGAACAGCGCCCACCATTTGCGTATCGCCTTGCCAGCCATGCTGATCATAGCCTGCCTGCTTTCTTTCCTTCTCCATTCCGATCACCGCGGCACCGCGGTGCGGAATTCCTGCAATTGTTGGCCGAATCAGCGGATCACTGCTCTGTTCTTCACCTTTCCGGTATTTACGCGCGTCATAATAAACGGCATGACACGAAATGTCAAACGTTGTCATTTTTGCATGTCTTGAAACGCAAATTTACCAACGTTATCATGTTTTTGATTATCAAAACTCGTTGCAATATCAAGCATTTTAAGCCTCTTCTGCTATAATGAAAACGTTTGTAATGCATGTATTGCAAAGATGTCGCAATACAGTATGTTAGAACGTAAGCAGTCACAAGGAAAAACATGAAAAGCAGTATTCAAGATGTAGCGCAGCTTGCGCACGTATCCATTTCAACGGTTTCGCGTTCCTTCACACGCCCGGATCTCGTGTCGAAAGCCACCCGAGACAAGGTGATGAAAGCCGCGGACGAGCTGAACTTCTCCATTTCACGTTCCGCAGCCGCGTTGAAAACCGGTCGCGCGCTACGCATCGCGGTCCTGGTTTCCGGACGGCTCAACCTGTGGTTCAGCTCATCCATCATCGAAGGCCTCAACCAGATCTTCCACGACGAGGGATATGACATTTCCATCTACCAGATGTCGAGCATCGAGGAACGTCGTGAATTCTTCGACATGCTGCCGGTGCGCCGCAACGTCGACGCGGTAATCGTCATTTCCTTCGATATTGACGCCAACGAGATCGAGCAGCTCAAGTCCGTCAGCGTGCCGATCATCGGCATCAACTCGAGTTTGCCGGAAGAGCGCGGTTTCAGCGCCGCCGTGCGCATCGACGACAAGCAGGGATCCGAGCTTGCCGCACGCCATCTTATGACGCTCGGCCACCGTGACATCGCCTACATTCGCACCGACCGCGAAGTGACGCTCCACTTCAGCGTGCAGGGACGTTTCGAATCGTTCATGGCGTGCTGCCAAGCCAACGGCGTCGAACCGCGCGTGCTCGTCACCAACGAAAGCAAGAACAACATCAGCAAAGTCGTGACGCAGCTGCTCAGCCTCGACCATACGCCGACCGCGATCGCCTCGCCAAGGAAGACGGCATCGCGGTGCCGCTGCTGTTCCAGCTGGAACGCAACGGATTCACCGTGCCGAACGATATTTCCATCATCGGCTACGACGACAGCATTTACGCGCGCGACCTCGGCCTGACCACCGTGCGCCAGACGCCTGTCGAAATGGCGCAGGAGGCGGCCCGCATGACGCTCGATCTCATTGAGGAGCGCCCGCTTGACGAACCGTTCAAGACGTTCCCGGCGCAGCTAATCGTGCGTTCCACTACGGCTCGTCTGCATCGCTAAACGGTCCGAACGAGCACCGTTCGCATAGCGTCTGTTTTTTGCTGCCATGTTGAATTTCACCACTTCGTGACAGCGTTTACAGGCTACCGTTGCCTTACGCTATCTTGTAATCGAATCTTTATATTCGTCTTTCGACTACTGTAAATGATAGCGCTTTCATTTCTGTTGTACAAATTCACCAATCTACAGCGTGTTTTCGTCTAAAATCAGGGCTTTTAGTATCATGGAAGCGTTAATCATTTTCATCAAAGGAGACACATGGCCAAACCGACCATCGCCAACGTAGCCGAATTGGCAGGAGTGTCGCAAGCCACCGTTTCCCGAGCACTTCGTGGCGCGACCAACGTCACAGAAGAGACCCGCATCAAAGTTCAGCGGGCAGCGGATCAACTCAACTTCACACTCTCAAAAAGCGCTTCCGCCCTAGCATCCGGAAAAACCATGCGCGTCATCCTCCTGGTCTCGGGCAAACTCAACGAGTGGTTCAATTCCGGAGTGCTCCAAAGGGGTCTACGAGGAGCTCGCGCCGGTCGGCTATGACGTCACACCGGCCTTCATCACCGACCGCAGCGAACTGGACCGGTTTTTCTCCCAGCTGCCAAAAAGCCGCAACGCGGACGCCATCATCATTTCCTCATTCCAGCTCATGCCCGCCATGCGCGACCAGCTCCAAGCCATAGACCTGCCGACCGTGGGCGTCAACGTTCCCTACGGAATCGGGTTATTTCGACGCCTCCGTCAGCATCGACAACTCCAGTGCGATGACCATGGCCGTACGATTGCTGCGCTCTCTGGGGCATACCAACATCGCGTTCTGCAGCGACTACATTCCGGCCGACATGGTCTACAAACACCAGCCAACGCACCCAGGCGTTCGCGGATGCCGCACAGACCAACGCCACCGATGGAATCACATTCAGCCTGCTCACAGCCGACGCGCACGATGCGCCGCTGAGCAAATCCGACCTCGCCTCACAACTGACCGCGAAACTGCTGTCACTTCCGGAACGCCCCACCGCCGTCTGCGTGGGAAACCGACCAAGTCGCCATCGCACTGGTCAAGGAACTACGCAAGCAGCACCTGAATGTGCCGGAAGACATTTCAGTGCTCGGCTTTGACGACGCCGAAATCGCACAGGCAGCGGATCTTTCCACCATTCGCCAGGAGCCAATCGAGCTAGGGCGCATAGCCGGTAGAAAAGTGCTGCAGCTCCTACGTAACGAACCTCTTGAACATCCGCATGAACTGCAGGATCCTTTGCTGGTGTTGCGCAACACCACAAGCCGCATTGACAGCGAGGCGGCGACGGCGGAATAAATCGGCGTCATAAATCGACGGCAGCTGAATAAATCGAGAGGCAGCGGAAAAACGTAAAGCCGCCAAAACGCGAAAGCGGCCTGTATGCATGAACCAAATCATGCACACAGGCCGCTCTTTTTCATCGCAAGCCTTGCAGGGCTTCAATCAGCGGTGCGATCTCACCCCTGCTGATCGAATTTCTGCGCTTGAGGAACGGATCCCAACGATTCCTCGTTGTTGTTCCATTCGGTGGCCCAGCCGTCGACGTAGGCGCTCTTCACCTTGCTCCAATCGCCGGTGCCCTGCGCGTATTCGATAAGCGCCGCGGCGACGTCGTCCTGCCACTGCTGATCCGGAACGGTGAAGCTGCGTACCTCGGTCTTGCCGTCGGCAGCGTAGGAGCGAGCGATCTTGGTCAGCGGATTATCCGGCTGGAACTCATCGCCATCGAATGTGGTGAACGGTACGGAGAAGCCCATATCCTGGGAGAGGATCTTCTTGGCCTCGTCATCGGTGACCATCCACTTGATGAAGTCGAGCGTGGCCTGCTTGTCTTTGTCGGAAGCGTTCTTGTTCACCGCCCAGCTGGCGTCATACACGCCTGCGGGACCGCTCTCCCTCCTCGCCCTTGATGCCCATGTAATACGGCAGCATGCCAAGATCGTCGTCCGCCACTTCGTTACCCTTGATCTGCGTGTAGGCCCAGACACCGTTCGGATAGAACGCCACCTGGCCGAGCGCGAATTCGGAAGTGACATCGTCGTACGTCTTCGAGCTGACCAGGCTCGGATCAGTCGGGCTGGTCTCCAGCTCGAGATCGAACAGATCCTTGTAGTTATCCAAGTAGGTGCCCTTGATGGCCTTGGAGAACGTGGTGTTCATATCCTTGTACTCGTAGTACAGCGGGATGCGCCCCATATGCGCGGAGAAACGGTATGTGTCGGAGGCATCCAGACCTGGCGTCGCGAACGCGCCGTCAACGCCGAGATCGTCCTTGTGCTCGTTGATGGACTCAGCCACGGCCTTGAGCGTCTTGTAATCCTTGATGTCGTCGGCGCTCTTGATCACCGCGTAATTCTTGCTGGCGTAATCGTTGATGATCTTCTTGTTGTAGATGATGCCGTACCATTCAGCCGCGTATGGCAGCGTGAACGAATCGCCATCAATGGTGTAGGAGTAGGCCTTGCCGTCATCGGTGAGCAGTTTGTACACTTCGGTGTCCTGCAATGGCTCGCAATACTTCTGATATTTTGCGAACTGGTCGAAACCGGAGATGTTGAACATGGTCGGCGCGTTGGACTTGGCCAGTTCCGAGCTCATGGTCGCATCGTATGTGTTGGACGCACCGGTCTGCACGTCCACCTGCACACCGGTTTTTTCGGTATACATTTCGGCGAGCTGCTTGTATTGGTCCACGACTTCCGCCTTGTTGTTCATGAAATACACATGGCCCTTTTGTCGGAATCGGCGCTGCTGCCGCCGCAAGCCGCCAATGATACTCCCATGGCCAACGCCGCGGCGACCGCGCACGTTTTGGTGATGATTCCCTGCTTCATTGCTTATCTCCTTCGTTGGACTTGCTGATTTTCGTGGTAGCTATTTGTACGTGCGCCGGCATTGCTTCCGGCCGCCGCGTTATAGCTGGAGCCAGACGGTGGTGTCCTGCGGCAATCGGCCATCCTCAGTGAGTTCACCCGACGCGAGGATGACATCGCCTTGCGGTAGTTCGGCCGGACGTTCGCTGAAATTGGTGATGCTCGCCCAACCGTTGGAACGACTGTAGGCGATGACTCCGCCGCGTTGTCCATCCGCGCCGTCACGCACGTCGGAGGGACGATCCTCGTCCAGCCACTGCAGCATGGTGTCCTGCGGCATCAGGTTATGCCTCAACGACAGCGCCTTGCGATACAGGTTCAGCATGGAATCCGGGTCGGCGTCCTCCACGTCGACGGCGAAATTCTTGTACCACTTCGGCTGCGGAAGGTGCGGATCGTGCTCGGCGTCCGCAGGAGAGAAACCGAAGGAGCCACCATGGCCGAATTCGTCATCGGGATTATCGAGCTTCGGTGCGTCTGCGGCGACCCAAGGCAGCGGCACACGGCAGCCGTCACGGCCTTTTTTCGATTTGCTTGCGCACGCTGTTGAACGCGGTGGGATCTTCCAGCTCATCCCAAGGGATATCCGCGACTTCCGGCAATCCCAGTTCTTCGCCCTGATAGATGTAGGTGGATCCAGGCAAGGCAAGTTCCATAAGAATCGCGGCACGAGCGCGCTTGGCGCCCAATTCGCGGTTCTCCTCATAGGTGGTACCGTCGCGCAGCAGCCAATCCTTGGCCAGCTGATGATGCGACGAGGCTGGAACCTGCGGCAATCCATAACGGCTGGCGTGACGAGGCACGTCGTGGTTGCTCATCACCCAAGTCGCGGAGGAGCCGGAACGTTCCGCGCTTTCCAAGCCTTCCTCGATGGCCAGATGCATGTCGTCGCGAATCCAGTCCTTCTTGGCGAACTCGAAGTTGAACACCTGTCCGAGCTCTTCGGTCGAAGCATACAGATACTGGCGGTCCGGATTGACCCAGGCTTCGGCCACGGCGAATGCCGGCGGATTGTACTCGTTGAACACCTTGCGCCACTCGCGGTAGATGTCATGCACCTCATCACGGTCATACAACGGTGCGACCCGTCCGAAGGAAGCACATGCTCGCAGACCTTGTAGCTTTCGAGGTCGTCGCGGTCAAGATCCTTGGCGAGGCCGTGCGCCACGTCCACGCGGAAGCCGTCCGCACCATGGTCGAGCCAGAAGCGCAGCGTCTTGATGAAGTCGGCGCGCACCTCGGGGTTCTTCCAGTTCCAGTCCGGCTGCTCCTTGGTGAACATGTGCAGGTACCACTGGCCGTCAGGAACGCGCGTCCACGCCGGACCGCCGAAGCTTGCGATCCAATCAGTCGGCGGCTGGTCGCCGTTCGGGCCCTTGCCGTCGCGGAAGATGTAGCGGTCGCGTTCCGGGAGCCTGGGGCGGCCGCGAGGGCGGCCTTGAACCATTCGTGCAGGTTGGAGCTGTGGTTCGGCACGATGTCGACCACGACCTTGATGCCGTGCTCGTGGGCGGCCTTGGCGAGCTCGTCGAAATCGTCCATGGTGCCGAGCTTCGGGTCGACGTTGCGGTAGTCGTCCACGTCGTAGCCGCCGTCGGCAAGCTGGGACGGGTAGAACGGGCTCAGCCAGATGGCGTCCACGCCGAGTTCGGCGAGGTAGTCGATCTTCTCGGTGACGCCTGCGATGCTGCCCAGGCCCGAACCGCGGGAGTCCTTGAAGGAACGCGGGTACACCTGGTATAGTGCACCACGGCCTGCTTCCACCACAACGCCGGATCGGTAGTATCAATTTCTTGTTGCATCATATGTTTTCACTTTCGTTCGCATCGTTGCAAAATGATAGCGGTTACATTTCTTCAAATTACAGATAAGAACATTTTTAAATCAATATCTTTTCTGCTTGATATTAAAATGATAGCGCTTTCATTACTGCAACGCAATCCCCCGACGCACGGCGTGTCCTACAGCCGTACGTCGCCGCATAAAAAAACGAACTGCAATCAGGAGAGGAAAGGAAGACTTCCGATTGCAGCTCGTTGCTTGTTCAGTTATTCAGTTATGCAGTTATTCGATTATTCGATCGATCGCGCGCTGATGGTATTTCCGGCGGTCCGCGCTACGCGACGCGCGGACCGATTCGTCATGCGCGATTTTGATTAGTTTTCCGATGCGATCAGTGAGCCGCGTCGTATTCGGTCTTCCAACCGTCCACAAATGCGGTCTTGACGGCATTCCAGTCGCCGGTGCCCTGCGCATACTCGAGGAGGGCGGAACCGAGCTGGTTCTTCCACTCTTCGGACGGCATCATGGTGAAGTTCCAGGAGACTGCGGTCTTGCCGGAGTTCTGATCTTCAACAGCGGCCTGCACCAGCGGATTGTCGGACTTGACATCGCTGAAGGACTTGAACGGAGTAGTGAAGCCCATGGCGCTGGACAGGGGACTCGATGCCGGTCTTGCTGGTGACGACCCACTTCAGGAAGTCCTCGGTGGCCTGCTTATCGGCGTCGGAGGCCTTGTCGTTGATGCACCAGTAGTTCTCGGAACCAGTGGCCAAGCCCTGGTTCTCTTCACCCTTGACGCCCGTGTAGATCGGGATCATGCCCATGGATTCGGCCTTCATGCCGTTCTTCTGCAGATCGGTCCATGCCCAAGTGCCGTTCTGATAGAACACGGCCTCGCCGAGGAGAACTCGGAGGTGGCGTCATCACCGGTCTTGGAGCTCAGCTGGGTCGGCTCGGTGGTGGAATCCTGCAGGTACAGGTCGAAGATGTTCTTATACTCCGGCAGATAAGTACCCTTGACGGTCTCCGGCTGCTCGGTGACGTTGTCGTCCTTGAACTCATAGTAGAGCGGCAGGTTGGCCAGATGGGTCTTGAATCGCCAGTCGGAGCTGGAGTCGAAGCCGGCGGAGGTGAACGCGCCCCTGACTCCGAGCTGGTCCTTCTTGGCCTGGATGTCGTCAGCCACGGCCTTCAGGGTGTCGAAGTTGTCGATATCCTTGACGTCCTTGATCTTGGCGCCATCGGTGGCGATGTACTTGGCCAGCAGATCCTTGTTGTAAATCAGACCATAGGTTTCCATAGCGTACGGAACGCCAACGACCTTGCTCCCATCCTTGAGGGCGACGTCCTTGTTGATGAGCTGCTTGTACGGCTCGGTGTCCGTCATGTCATCAGTGTAGGACTTCCAGTTCTGGTAGCCGACCGGGCCGTTCACCTGGAACAGGGTCGGGGCTTCGGTTTTGGCAATCTCGGACTTCAGGGTCTGCTCGTAGGTGCCGGAAGCAGCGGTCTGGACCTTGACCTCGACACCGGTTTCCTTGGTGTAATCCTTGGCCAGCTTCTGCCATTCGTCGTTGGATTCCGGCTTGAAGTTCAGGTAATAGACCTTGCCCTTGCCGTCGTTGGAGCTGGAGCTCGATCCGCAAGCGCCCAACGTGCCTACGGACATCGCCGCGATGGCGACCATTCCAACTGCTGCCTTGATAGTACGATTCATCATCGAACCTTTCTCTTCCATTCCTGTTTCCCAGCACCCCGCTGGTCAACATCCTGTGAAATCGCTTCCTCACGATTCCTGACATGCACTATTGTGCCGCATTTCTCCCATTTTTGCAAACGTAAGCAAGAAAAACTATTTTTAGGGTGATTTTACGATCGCAGGTTTTTCTCAAAATACTTTATTTTCAACGGTTTTCATCACACTGTCTTTATGAAACCGTTTGCGACACACCCTCCATATCACACGGCAACAATCGCAGTGAATCGCGATCCTGACGCCGTACGGCAACAAAAAAACGTCGGCGGTTTGTAAACGATGTCAAACTACCGACGTTCAGCCCAGCGCAACGCACCTAGCAATTCCAATGCTCGATAACGTTGTCTCCTTATATTGGCTCAGCACGCAATAATGCGCGGTGTCGAGGCGCAGCAAACGCGCGAAATGCGGATCGACGTCCAGCCACTGCGAGGTGAGGATGCGCAACACATGCGCGTGCGCCACCAACAGCACGTCATGACCGGCATTGAGCAGCGGCATCACCGCGTCGATCGCATCGCGGGTGCGCGCGGCGGCCTCCTCAACCGTCTCGCCAGGGCCATTGTGCACCGGAACCTGCTCGCCGCTTGGCAACGTCTCAACCCAGTCGCCCTCCAACGATTCGGGAAGGGAACGCGGACCGTCGCGCCATACATCCCACTGGAAGCCGCCAGCCTCGCTCACCTCTTGGCGTGTACGCCCTTCGGCACGGCCGTAATCCCATTCCGCAATCTCGTCAAGCACTTTGAAATCGCCATAACCAGCCAGTGGCGCGGTCTGCTGGGCGCGACGCAGGGGGCTTGCGAACATGCAGCCTTGGTCGAAACCATTGGGGAACGCCTCACGAAGACGCTCGCCCGCCGCACGAGCCTGCTCGCAACCGGTATCGGTCAACGGAATATTGGTTCGGCCGGTATGCTGGCCCGATTCGCTCCACACAGTCTGGCCATGGCGCAGCAGTACCAGGCGGCCGGGCGCGATTGAAGAAGCATCCTTGCTTCCGACTTGAGTATCTGTCATACTCCTACTCTAGCCGACGAAAAGCGTTTCACCAGCAATCTTCCACCACGTGTCTTAAGCGCTTCGCAACGCACGCATGCGCCGGCGAAATCCAACCGAAATCCGACGGCACGGTCTACACTGGAAATCATGAGTGAAATGCCTGACCCGGAATCCAGCGCAGACCGCATCGTAGCGTCGCTGCATAACGTCGATGAGAAAGTGAATGCCCTGCGCGAACAGCGAATCAACGATCCCGACGATCTTTGCGACAAGATGTTCAAGGTGGCCGCCCCACGCTTGCCGGACTCGTGTTCGGCAAACTGTTCGAACTGGCATGGCGCAAGTCGGTCGGCCGCAAAACCGTGTTGCCGGACGGCACCACCGACAAACGCAAGGAACTGGCGCTGAATCTCGTGTTCGGCGTAGCTTCCGCAGGACTCGGCGCGCTGGTATCGCAACTATCCGACCGCGGATCGCAGGCGCTGGTCGATCGCCGCCACTCCCGTCAATCGCGCCGAATCCGCTGAAACCGTGGAATCCGCTAGATTTGCCGATAAGCGCGAATTTCGCCAAATCCGCAAACAATCCCACTCCAACTTCCATATTTCGAAGCGTGCGATTCAAATCTGCAATTGAAGCTGCGGTTGGAACCGCACGAAACTGCACGGAACTGCGATTGGAAGGAAATGCGCTTGCGGGCGAAAATGCTTGCGCAATTACGCGGATGGGATAAAAATAGTCAACATGAGTAATATTCTGCATAATGCAACTGTCGACACTCTGCTGGAGCGTCGTTCCATCCGCAAATTCAAGCCGAAGCCGCTGAGCGACGATATCGTCGAAACTCTCGAAACCGTGGCCCAGCATGCCGCAAGCAGCCAATTCCTGAACGACTGGTCGGCAATCCGCATCACCGATCCGGCCGCAAAGAAGCGTCTTGCCGAAATCGGCGGGCAGCCATATATCGCGACCGCGCCGCTGCTGTACGTGTTTGTGCTTGATGAGCATCGCAATGCGGCCATCGCAGCTTCCAAGGGCGTTGAGACCGCTTCCGACGAGTTTACGTTGAATGGCAGCTATCGTTACACTCAGGCACAGAATGACGCAGTTTTGGCGCTTCATGCGATGGAGACGGCCACACCCTCTCGAGTGCAGTACCATCGCCGCGACCAAGGCGCCTTAGCTTCCGGGTTCGGAAAGGGACCGGGCGTCTCACCTGGGCCATGACCACCGCAAAACCAATACAACAGCCAACCGGAAGAACCGGCGGCCGGCAACGGAACCAACCACGATTCCGATCGTGGCGGTCCGGGAACCGGACAACGGACGCGAACAAAACGCTTCGATCCTTCGTCTCGTGACCACAAGAAACAGCATTCCTTGCCATCCAACGAGAAACCACCACAGGACGAGACCCAACCCACCACAAAGGAAAGGGTCGGAAAATGTGCCGCGATCGCCCGTTAGTACCGGTCGGCTCCACCCCTCACAGGGCTTCCACCTCCGGCCTATCAAACACGTGTTCCGCATGCGGGCTACAGGCACCAAAAGTGCCAAGGAATCCTAATCTTGGAGCAGGCTTCCCGCTTAGATGCTTTCAGCGGTTATCCTCCCGAACGTAGCCAACCGGCCATGCCGCTGGCGCGACAACCGGCATACCAGAGGTCCGTCCACCCAGGTCCTCTCGTACTATGGGCAGGCCTCCTCAGGATTCCAACGAGCGCAGAGGATAGAGACCAAACTGTCTCACGACGTTCTGAACCCAGCTCGCGTGCCGCTTTAATCGGCGAACAGCCGAACCCTTGGGACCTGCTCCAGCCCCAGGATGCGACGAGCCGACATCGAGGTGCCAAACCATCCCGTCGATATGGACTCTTGGGAATGATCAGCCTGTTATCCCCGGGGTACCTTTTATCCGTTGAGCGATGCCGCGCCCGTGCGCCGGCACCGGATCACTATCTCCGACTTTCGTCCCTGCCCGAACCGTCGTTCTCGCAGTCAAGCCCGCTTGTGCGATTACACTCGAAACCCGATTGCCAACCGGGCTGAGCGGACCTTTGAGCGCCTCCGTTACTCTTTGGGAGGCAACCGCCCCAGTTAAACTACCCGCCAGGCACTGTCCCTGACCAGGATCACTGGCCGAGGTTAGACGTCAAACGAGAACAGAGCGGTATTTCACCTTGCGGCTCCACACGGGCTGGCGCCCATGCTTCGAAGCCTCCCGCCTATGCTACACAATCCGCGCCTAACGCCAATACCAAGGTATAGTAAAGGTCCCGGGGTCTTTTCGTCCTTCTGCGCTTAACGAGCATCTTTACTCGTACTGCAATTTCGCCGAGCTCCTGGTCGAGACAGTGGGGAAGTCGTTACGCCATTCGTGCAGGTCGGAACTTACCCGACAAGGAATTTCGCTACCTTAGGATGGTTATAGTTACCACCGCCGTTTACCGGGGCTTGAATTCACCGCTTCACCCGAGGGCTGACGGATCCTCTTAACCTTCCGGCACCGGGCAGGCGTCAGTGCATATACAGCGGCTTGCGCCTTCGCATGCACCTGTGTTTTTGGTAAACAGTCGCTACCCCCTGGTCTGTGCCACCCCCCAACGCTCCGAGGGCAAGCCTCTTCACGCCCGGGGGTCTCCCTTATACCGAAGGCACGGGAGTGATTTGCCGAGTTCCTTGACCAGGATTCGCTCGATCGCCTTGGTATTCTCTACCTGACCACCAGTGTCGGTTTGGGGTACGGGCGGCAACGCCCCTCGCGCCGAGGCTTTTCTCGACGGCCTGGACCACCGGATATCGCGCCACAAAAGACGCCCATCATCACACCTCACCCTACATGCCCCACGGATTTGCCCTACCAGGACTACGCTCCCAACGACCGCGGACCCCGAACCCCGAAGGGAACGACGCCACGCGACCGGAGGTTAGTACTCATCCGTTCGGCTCTTACGGTACGCCGCCGGTACGGGAATATCCACCCGTTCATCCATTCGACTACGCCTGTCGGCCTCGCCTTAGGACCCGACTCACCCGGGGACGACGAACGTGGGCCCCGGAACCCTTGGTCATCCAGCGGACGGGATCCTCACCCGTCTCTCGCTACTCATGTCTGCATTCTCACTCCCGCGCGGTCCACGGCACGTTTCCACGGCCGCTTCGCCCCACGCGGGACGCTCTCCTACCCAGCAGCCAAAGGACTGCTGCCGCGTCTTCGGTGGTGTGCTTGAGCCCCGCCATTGTCGGCGCGGAACCACTAGACCAGTGAGCTGTTACGCACTCTTTCAAGGATGGCTGCTTCTGAGCCAACCTCCTACTGTCTATGCGACTCCACATCCTTTCCCTTAGCACACGCTTCGGGACCTTAGACGACGATCTGGGCTGTCTCCCTCTCGACGACGGAGCTTATCCCCCGCCGACTCACTGCCGGAATACACATCCACGGTATTCGGAGTTTGGCTGCTATTGGTACCCGACACGGGCCGCAAGCATCCAGTAGCTCTACCCCCGCGATGCAATCAACCGACGCTGCACCTAAATGCATTTCGGAGAGAACCAGCTATCACGGAATTTGATTGGCCTTTCACCCCTAGCCTGGGTCATCCCCCCGGTTTTCAACCCAGGTGGGTTCGGTCCTCCACGCGGTCTTACCCGCGCTTCAACCTGCTCAGGGCTTAGATCATCCCGCTTCGTCCAGGCACGCGACTCAAACGCCTTTAAGACTCGCCTTCGCTACAGCTACCCCACCACGGGTTAGCCTCGCCACGCACCACTGACTCGCAGACTCATTTTTCGATAGGCACGCCGTCACCCCACTCAACGGAGCTCCGACGGATTGTAGGCGCACGGTTTCAGGAACTCTTTCACTCCCTCCCGGGGTGCTTTTCACCTTTCCCTCACGGTACTGGTACGCTATCGGTCAGACAGGTATGCTTAGACTTACCCCACGGTCGGGGCCGATTCACACGGGTTCCACGAGGCCCGCGCTACTTGGGACGCATGATCCGGAAGACGGCAAGCTTCAGGCACAGGGCTGGCACCTCTGCGGCCCGGCCTTCAAGCCTGTTCCTGGCAAGCCGTTTATGACTCCCGCCCGGTCCGTCGGAACCGGGACACACGATCCCCTCAACACCACGGACGCAACCCCCGACGGGTATCACGCGCCCATGGTTTGGTCTGATCCGCTTTCGCTCGCCACTACTCACGGAATATCCTTCCTGCAGGTACTGAGATGTTTCTTCCCTGCGTACCCCCGGAACAAACGTTCCGTGCCGGCCCTTGGCGGCCGGCGGGTTGCCCCATTCCGGAAATCCTCGGATCGAAGCCATGTTGGAGGCTCCCCG
>VOFB01001665.1_pt1 | contig 32519 bp, 63 predicted proteins | sample 5384141 | NCBI WGS metagenome assembly VOFB01 (sample SAMN12384721, study PRJNA508395) | human gut metagenome | isolation source: healthy gut A | host: Homo sapiens | reverse complement strand
GGAATGATAAATATCCCCATATTTCTTTTCACTTTCCGCATCATCATATATGTCTTCTATTAATCGCTCATATACTTCTCCAATATCCCAGTAATCCGGAACCGTATATCTGCACATGGATACATTGTCAAATTTTCCTTCTGGAATATTGCATTGCTCCATAAACTCTGCTGCAACTTTTTGTATTGGCTCACAGTGAAATACATCCGCATAATCGTATATTCTCTTTATGTTTTCTGCCAAGATAATCTGTGATTTCCGCCGATGTTGTTTTCTGTTTCGTCCTATATACTCAATCAGGCTACAGGTAAAAAAATAAATTGTTATTATTTTTTCGCCATATACGACCCTCACTTCCTGCAAATTCCAAAGTATCCAGTGCAGAAATTGTATGAAAACTGATCTGATGTGTTGGTATTTAAATTTTACCAGTTGCCAGAAAGCCGCTCTTGAAATCTTGCCATCCAGATAATTTTGCAGATAATTATAGATCGTATCATCTGCCATCGGACCTTCCACAATATCATACTGATGAGCTTGGCCATTTCGGCAAGAGATAATAAAAGTCCAGCCATTCTTCTGTCATTTTTTCAAATTTAAGAATTTTAATTCTGTATTTTCTGTATACTCGTACCTGTTAATGTATCCCTTTTCTCCATATCTTGTTGCCCACCGTTCTGCCTGTTTTTCGATGTTCGTACAATAGAAGCCAAAGTAGAAATCTTTGTTAAATCGAGCTTTTCTGATTTCCGATACTCTACTATATCTTTACTTCCATGATATAAAGTCATATGCACTCCTTTTCAGATTGGACTTAACACAATAGTTTCCTGGAGCTATTATAACAAATGTGTGTATCGAAAATCATGCAATATTTTTACTCTCACAAGAGCATCTATATCACGACACTCTCCCATTCTCCATCTCATACACCACATCCGCTACTTTCATCGTAGAAGTTCTGTGTGACACCAGCACGACGGTACGGTTGGCTTTATCTTCCTTCAGGGATTTCAGGATGATGCCTTCGTTCAGGGAATCCAGGTTGGATGTGGGCTCGTCCAGAAGAAGGAGCGGGCTGTCGTGGAGGAAGGCTCTTGCGATTCCGATTCTCTGCTTTTCACCGCCGGAGAGAGTGTCTCCCAGTTCTCCGACTTCTGTGTCATATCCTTTTGGAAGGGTCATAATGAAGTCATTGATGGAGGCTTTTTTGGCAGCCATGATCTCTTCACGGGTGGCTCCCGACTTTGCGATGGCGATATTATTTGCGATGGAATCATGGAACAGGTGGGTTTCCTGTGTCACATAGCTTTCCAGATTGCGAAGATGACGGGTGGGGATTTCCCGTACATCTTTGTTATCTACGGAGATATTTCCTTCGTTCACATCCCAGAAACGCATGAGAAGCTTCAGAAGTGTAGATTTACCGGAGCCGCTGGAACCGTGGATACCGGTGATCTTACCGTGCAAGTTTCAGGTAGTAGTCGTCTAGGATGATTTCATCTTCATATGCGAATGTCACATGAGACTTCTGCACCTGTAAATCCAACAACAGATTCTTTTTCAATCTTCTCCGGATCAGAACTATATGCTCCATCCTTTTTCCAGCCCTTAACATGCATACCAGCTGTTATCCGTTCTGGTTCATCTTGTCTCTCCACATCATTAAACCTTCCAACTGCGTGAAACTCGGTTCCATCCGGAATCTCCTCCACCAGTGGCTTCTCCTCCAGAAGTGAAAGCACCCTCTCCCCGCTTGCCAGAGTCTGGTTCAGGTTATTAGAAAGGCTGGACAGTGCCACAACCGGTCCAAAGGATCCCATCATGGCAATGGTACAGGTCAGGATTCCGTCAAAACCGATCTCACCTTTTCCATAAAGATGGATCGTCAGCGCCAGCATTCCAAAGGACGCAAGCAGGATCATAAGATTGGTAAATGATCTCTGGGAACCTTCCATCCGGCTTAAGTCTTCCTGCATTCCTGCAAGTTTCCGGGAGTCAGACATCTGGCCTTTTCTCTTTTCACCCTGATTGTACTGGATGGTTTCATCAAGGCCGCGGAGAGAATCCAGCACAAAACTGTTCAGCTCACCAAACTCCGTACGGAATTCCATACCCTTCTGACTTCCATGCTTTCCATTCCACAGGGGAATCACCACACCTACGATCAGATAGGCGGCCAGAGCCAGAACTCCGGCAAGCACATGATATCTTCCGATAAAAACTACCATGATCACAGAAGTCAGTGTTGCAATCGCAATCGGGGAAATCGTATGCGCATAGAATACTTCCAGAAGTTCGATATCCGTTGTGATAATCGAAATCAGATTTCCTTTGTCCCGTCCTTCCAGCTTCGCAGGGCAGAGCTTACGCAAAACCGCAAATACCTTATGGCGGATGATCGCCAGCAGTTTAAAAGCAATAAAATGGTTACAGTACTGCTCCACATAATGAAGGATACCACGGAGCACCGCAATCAGGATCATAACGGCAATGATCCCTTTCACAGAAGTTCCGGCAAGCCAGGTACTCTTTATAACAACCTCCGGAATACCAGGAATCCCGACACCTGCCGCACTTCCTGCCAGGCCATGGAGGATCACCTGTCCTGCCAGGATGGTCAGGAAAATGGCACATAAGTATCCCACGGTTCCTAAAAGAATAGCCGCCAGCATAATATGGAGAAGGGTTTTACCAGCCCGATAAGACTTCCCATGATAATGGCAATGGCATATTCGTATTTTCACTGGTCATCACCATTCCTCCTTTCCATAATTTTCTAATGCCATCTGGTTTCATACAGATGACGGTAATCGCCATCCAGAGCTCATCAGTTCTTCATGTTTTCCACGCTCTTTGATCTGGCCGTCTTTCAGAAAACAGATCTGATCAGACTCCACCAACATTGGCAAGTCTGTGGGAGATCAGAAGCACGGTCTTTGTTTTTGCAATCTCATGGATCACATCCATGATCAGTTCTTCACTTTCCACATCAATATTGGAAGTTGCCTCATCCATGATGTATACCGGAGCATTTTTTTAAGAAGTAAGCTCTTGCGATCACAAGGCGCTGGCACTGACCCCCTGAAAGATTTCCCGCCTTTTTCCAGAAGGACCGTATCCAGCCCGTTCTGGGTATCCAGAAATCCAAGGAGATTGACCTTCTTAAGAACCTCCCGCCATTTCCTGATCCGTGGCATCCGTTTTTGCCATCTGAAGATTTTCTTCCACTGTTCCCTTAAACAGATAACTGTTGTGGCGCACCAGAACCACATGTCCATCAGGTCTCTTCGTGAACGTCCCCAAGGGCAACTCCTCCGATACGGATATCACCGGAAAACTCCCGGTTCTTTCCGGCAAGGATTCCGGCAATCGTACTCTTACCACATCCGGATTCACCAACCAGTGATACAAAACTTCCTGCCGGAAGATTTAAGCTTTATTCCTTTTAGAATCTCTCTGTCCTTCTTCATAAGAAAAGTGCACATTCTTAAAAGAAATATCCAACCTGATCCTTCGGCAGAAATCTTCTATCCTGTCTGTGGTTCCGGCAAATCTAATATTTTGAAAATCTTGTCACTTGCCGCCATACCATTCATTGCGATATGAAAAACGATCCAAAAGCCTTTAGCGGCAGGAAAAACTCGCTGGCAAGCAGAACGATACATAACGTTCCGAAACACTTTATATTTCCCATTAAAATTCGGATACCGCAACCGCCATGCCGACCGCAGCTCCACCGTACGCTACAATGTCCATCACGCTGGTTGAATTGAGCTGCATCGTCAGCACCTTCATCGTGATCTGACGAAAGTTCTGGGATTCCACATCCATCTCGTCTGCTTTCTGCTGGTCTGCCTGATAAATCTTCAATGTGGTAAGTCCCTGTAAATTCTCAAGGAACGAATCTCCCAGTCCAGTATAGATGCTCCAATACTTATTCAGTAATTTCTTTGCAATCTTCTGTACCACCACGATAGAAATCGGGATCAGCGGTACACAAATCAGCAGGATCACACTCGCTTTACACTCACTCTGCAAAGAATGATAAATAAGGTCAGTGGTGCAATCAGGCTGTAGAATAACTGTGGAAGATATTTTCCGAAGTATGTTTCCAGCTGCTCCACACCTTCGGTCGAAACCTGTACCACTTCTGATGAAGATACCTGCTCACTGTAGGAAGCACCCAGCTTCAGCATTTTGTCATAAATTTTTTCTCTGAAAATCCTCTTTACATCCACGCAGGCCAGATAGGACGACCTTGCGCCCATCCGCTCACAGAAGAAGTGGGTTACCACCAGTGATCAGGATCATGATTGTCCGTTCCAATTTCCGGCACTGTCACCGCACGATAGACTCACTTTTTCCAGCAGCCCTGCAATGGAAAAAACGGCGATCACCTGGGACAGCAGGGCAAGCCACTGCCACAGGATTGTATACACGATATATTTTTTGGGATAAAAGTCCCACCAGTCTTGTCTTGATCATTAGCTGCTCACACCTCCGGCTCCACAGTTTTTACTTTTCTGCACAAAACTGTCCAGATGTTTTTGTAAAGGTTTGTTCCTATAAACCAGGTATGAAGCCGTTCCGAGCTTTTTGCAAAGCAGAACAGCGTTGCCATATAAAAAGGGAACCGTAGGCAGGATCGGAAGGACAATTCCGATGGTGCCAAGTCCAAGGCAAAGAAACCCCAGCAGGATCCAGAATATTTTCAATGGATTTCTCATTTTCTTTCCTTTCCCGGGTTCTTATCCGATGGCATCTCATACTGTCAGTACAAATTTCCGGCCGTCCACCCGCCACCTTCAGATCAATACCATAAAGTTCATGAATGCTTTCCTCTGTGATCACTTCTTCCGGCTCGCCTTCCACGATGACTTTTCCACCGGCGAGACCGATGATCTTGTCGGAAAAATAGATCGACTGATTGATGTCATGAAGGACCATAACGATGGTCATGCCAAATTCCCGGTTCAGCCTCCGCACAAGCTCCAGAATCTCGATCTGATAACGGATATCAGATATGTAGTCGGCTCATCCAGAAAAAGGATCTCGGTTCCCTGTGCAAGCGCCATGGCGATCCAGGCACGCTGGCGCTGTCCGCCGGAAAGCCTGGATAATTCCCTCTCACGAAACTGTGAAACATTGGTCACTTCCATGGCCCAGTTCACATACCGCTCATCCTCTTCCCACGGATCCCCATCATACCAAGATGAGGCGTTCTTCCGAAAGAAACCAGACGCTCCACGGTGATGTCATCCGCCGCCGTATTGTACTGATGTACAATGGCCACTTTTCTGGCAAATTCATTCAGACGCAACCTTGCGATGTTTTTTCCTCCCAGAAGGACTTTTCCCTTTGCAGGGTCCAGGTTTTTGGTCATCAAGGAAAAAAGTGGATTTACTGCATCCGTTGGCTCCCATAATGGTCGTCACCTTGCCTTTTTCTATCTTAAGGGATGCGCCTTTTAATATCTCGTTTTTACCATAGGAAAGCATACATTCTTTACCTCCATGGCAGGTCGTTTTTTTTCCGTATTCTGTGTATCAGTCACCATATTTTTTGACCTCCTTAAGAGAATGATAAAGAACGGACCACCTACCACGCTCATCACAACTGCCGCACTGATCTCATAGGGAGCTGCAATGGTCCTTCCGATGGTATCTGCCAGAAGGAAGGTAAAGGCTCCCGCAAGTGCGGAAAACGGAACCAGTGCCCTGTGGTCACTTCCCACCAGGATCCTTCCGATATGTGGCACGATCAGCCCAAGGAAACTGATGGCACCTGCGATGGCTGTGGAAATACTTGCCAGAAGTACCGCGATCAGGGAGATCACGATTCGTGTGGCATTGACGTTCAGTCCCAGGCTTCGTGCTGTCTTATCTTCCAGAGACATCAGGTTGCACTCTCCGATAAACAGGCATGCCAGGAAAAGCCCTGCCACAACATAAGGAACCAGTGTTGTCACATCATCCCAGGTTTTTCTGGGTGATATTGGCTTCTACGATGGAAGCCACGCCGGACATATTTCCACCGCTCATGCTGTTAAAAGCGCTGGAAAGTCCGGCAAACAATGCATCTACTGCCACACCGGTGAGGATGATACGAAGAGGACTTAAGCCGCCCTTCCAGGACAGACAGTAAACCATCAAAAGGCGACCACGCCGCCAAAAAACGCTACCAGCGGAGTAAAGAAATACAGTCCCGGTGCAAAAGCTGTGATCAGAACTGCCGCAAAGCTGGCACCACTGGAAATACCAATGATACCAGGGTCTGCCAGTGGGTTTTTAAGGACCGCCTGGAACAGAACACCGGAAACCGCAATGGCGGCTCCTGCCAGCATGGAAATGATGATGCGTGGAAAACGAAGGTCATAGATGGTTGCCACTTCATCAATACGCTCCACAAAAAGTCCTCTCATCAGCTCTCCGAAGGAAACCTTCAGGCTTCCGATATTGATGGCTGCAAAAACAATACCATCAGAAGCACCGCCATGAGCACAAAGGAGAGCACTGCACGGAGCCGCTTTTTTTTCTCTGTTTTCATCCATTTTTGTCACTTCTCCTTTTCTGTGGTCTATTGGGAATCTTCGGCTGCAGTTTTTCCGGATGTGCCGGATTTCTGCGCGTCTTCATATTTCTGGGTCGCATTGGATTTCTCTGCATTTTTCTGAGCGTTTTCACTGTTCTTTTTCGCTTTTTCCAGATCCTCGTCACTTTCCGGATAAAGAATCGGCTGCAGCTCATCCAGTGCTTTCGGATAACGGAAGGTTGCGCTCATTCCGAAATTTTTCATAAGTCAGGTCATACACCCTGCCATTTTTTACAGCGTCGAAATGTTTCCAGATATCATTGGTCTTGAAATCTTCGTTAAACATCTCCACGACCTGATCCGGAAGTGCGTGAGCCGCACGGAGGATGATATCCGGTTCTTTGGTCTTCATATCTTCGGTGTTTACCGTAAGAAACCCTGATCTGTATCTGTATAAACATTTTCGCCGCCTGCCAGAGCCACAAGACTTCCCACGTAGGAATTTTCGGTAGCAATGATGTAGCTGCCCGGAAGCCCCATCAGGATCAGCACCTTAGGATGGTCTTTTCCCTCGTTCTTCTTTTTGTATTCTTCGTAGAAATCCCGGAACTCTTTTTACCAGCGTGCCTGCCTGCTCTTCCCTGTCAAAATCTCTCCCAGTTCCTGAATGGAACGGTACATCCCCTGATACACTGCGAAGATTTAAAACGCCCAGTCCACGCCGATGTTTTCGTACTTGGGTTCAAGGTCTGACTGAAGAGATCGGGCTTAAAATCCAGTCCGGTTTCAGGGAAGCCACGATCTCCATATCCGGGCTCATGGCTGTACCCACGGTGGTTACAGCTTTATAACGCTCCGGAATGGTGGAAATGCTGCTGGAGCATACCCCAACCAGATCCAGTTCCAGTTTGTCACAGATATCCGCAACTGCCGGAGAAGTAGCTACGATCTTCGGGGATCCTTCCATGGATCGTACCTTGGCTTTTGCCACTTCCACTGCCTGTTTTTCCACAGGGTCCGTGATCTCCAGCATGGACTCCACCGTCTCTGTCTGTGTGGTTGTCTTCGTGCCTTTCGGGTGCTGGTCCACACAGCCGGTGAGAAGAAGGACACTGCCGCCAGGACTGTGACAAAAATTCCTCTGCTGATGCAGGATTTAATATTCATCATCGTCATCATCCTCTCCGCCCCATCTGCGCCAGTTCTTACGGAAGTACCAGATGATCAGTGCAGTTACCAGGATCAGGACCAGACCGGAGCCTGTCACTGCCAGGGCAATGGCAAAGACCGTATTGATCTTTACGCTGCTTTCGCCGTCAGATTTCTTTTCCCCGGAAGTGATGCTGTCCTCTTCCGCTGTGGAAAGATTTAATCCCTGGGCGCTGTTCAGTTCCTTGTCTGTATCGGACTCGTCAGAGCTTTTGGAAGCTGCTGCCTGTTTCTGTGCTGCCGCTACGGTGTTCCCGGAATTCATGGCATCCGCATTTCCTGTGGAGCCGCTTTCTGCAGTGCTCTGTGCAGCTGCTGCCTGGGGGCCGCCGCATCATTCTGAGTTTTCCTTCATTGTCCTGCGCAGCCTCATCCGTACTTTCTGTTCCGTCCGTTTCCTGGGCACTTCCCGTATCCAGGGTACTGTTGGCAGCTGCCTCGCCGCTTCCGAAGCCTCGGCAGATGCTGCGTCTTCTGTTACAAAAGCAGGATTCATACCCACACTGTTTCCCTCGGAATAATCGCTTGGATACAGATAAAATGTAACGTTTCTTCCCATCGGGGTTACATACATGCTGACCCGGACGATGCAGTTCTCGCTTGGAACCTGGATACAGATATCGGAGGTGGTTCCGTTGCTGTCTGAACCATTTGCGGTTACCGCGACGCCTGTGCCGGACCAGCCGGAATCTCCTACATTCTGTACGCTGAAACTGTGACCGGACGTATAATCGATCAGGCTCATGCGGATCGTCAGATAATAATTGCCGGAGTCCGTCACTTCCATCAGACCACTTGCATAAACCGCACCTTCTACCATACCCTGTCCGGTGGCGTAGGATGCCTCACCGCCGGAGTCTTCGATCTCTCCTGTCACCGGATGGGAATAACACCGGTTAATGGTACAGGAATACACACTTCCCGACTCCGCGTGGACGGAAGTTACCGGAAATCCCAGAGTTGCCGCCACGAAGAGTACTGCCGCTCCAAAACAGGTCAGTAGATTTTTTTCCAGTTTTTCTCTCTCATTTCTTCTTTCCTGCCTTCTTTCTCAGGCTTCCCCTCTGCTCTTGATCTTATAGAAAACACCTGCCAGTGCCGCCAGCGCGCTGACGGATACCGGAACTGCCACTTTTCTCATATTTCCGGAAGATTCCCCGGTACCAGTCTCGGTATCTGCATAAGCTTCGCCGGAAGTGGTTGTCTCCTGATCCTGATCTGACACATCGGAAAGGCCGCTGCTGGTAAGCTTTGTGGTTCCCGTATCTTTTGGAATCCGATTTGCTGCCGATGCTCTTTTCCGGATTTCAGTGCAGTAGTTCCTGCTGATTTCTTTGTGGATGTGGATTTGGTGGTGGTTCCGAAGATTTCAGGGAACCGCTGCTCTTTAAGGAGCTTCCTCCAGCCTTGAAGTACTGCCGCTTAAGGAACCGTTGCTGTTGGTACTTAAGCTGCCATTATTTCCTCTGAGAGAACCGTTTCCGGTGCTGTTCGTTCCATTGTTACTGCTGTTATTTCCGATGTTGCTTCCGTCACCATTGTTGTCATCATTTTCGAAACCAGGATCCTTGCTGTCCGTCTTTTTTCAGGGTGCTCCAGTCCAGTTTCAGGAAGGCAGGCTGGGTTCCGGTGCCTTTGGTAATGGAATCCATAATGGGAACAAAAACCTGAAGCGGCACATAACCGTCATTTTTGCCTCATCGATCAGCGGGAATGTGACCACATCCGGATAATTGGTTCCGAAATTGTCCGTAACCAGCTTGCCGTTGGTGTATTTCTGATAGGAATCCACCGTTACATTGCCAAGAGAACCGGATGGTGCGCCATATTTATCCAGCTTGTAGCCGGTCTTAAAATATTTCTAGGGTACCCATATCCAAGCTGTCCGTTGATGGTCAGACCCTTGAAGTCCATGGTAATGGAATATTTTCCTTTCTTTACCGTCAGCTTGATGGTGTGATTGATGGCTTCGTTGGACATGGATGCGGATGTTTTGTCAATCTTTACCATGGAGCCTGTGACGGAATACACACCGTCCGCCAGGTTCTTCACATCCAGGCTGCTGTTGCTGCCGTTATTATTTCTGTTGTTGTTATTGTTGCTGCTGTTGTTATTATTACTGCTGTTCGAACTGCTGCCGGAAGACTTCTTCTTCAGTCCGCTGACTGCCTTGGAAAGCTTTTTGATCTGTGTATTGACCTGGCTCTGGGTGGCACTGCTGTTATCATAAACCGTCTTTGCGGCAGTGATTGCAGAGTTTAATGTCTTCAGTGTGTCAGCCGTATAGGTATCTTCCCTGCCTGCCATATTGGAAGCCGTGAGAAGCATCTCATGAAGTCCGGTCTTATCCACCTTTGTCTGGGAAGCCTTCTTCATGTTTTTTCATCACATAATCCAGGATACCGGTCTGGGCATCGGTCTCTTCCTGACTGGACTCTTTGTTCCCGTAAACCGCCTTTGCCGCCTCATAAACAGAACGGAGCACATCCATATCTGCAGCTGTATAATGGGCTGTATCTTTCAGATAAGTTTCCGCCTTTGTCAGCGCTTTTTGATCTCGCGGCGGTCCGTTCCTGGATGATCAGTCCCTGGATGGCATTGTCCATGGCAGTGACGCACTTGTTGACCTCTGTCTGAGAAGCCTCCTCATTGTCATAAACCTGGCTGGCCTTATCTCTTGCCCGCTGTAACGCCTCACGGGTGGACGCTTCATATTCCACATCCGTCTCATTAAGATAACTATCCGCAGTCTCGATGGCTTTCTTAAGCTCGCTCTTATCAGAATCCACCTTGACCTTAGTCACTGCATTTACCGCCATAGTAAGGGCTTTTACCTCATTATCCACAACGGTCTGGTCGATGTTCATGTTTTTATAAACAGCCTGGGCTGCCACAATGGCATCTGCAAGCATGGCAAGCTGCTCACCGACATAGCCTTGGCTGTCCTGTTTGAGGGATTTCTGGACATTCTGCGCGTTTGTGATCTGTTTTTTTCAGGGCCGCCTTGTCCGTTTCCGTTCCGCTGATCTGTTTCAGGTCGTTCCAGTCCAGATACAGTTTCGCATACTGCTTTCCGCCACCTGCATTGATGGCTTCCTATGACCGGAACATAGATCCTGGTCCATACGATGCTCTGGTTCAGCTCTACCGGAATGGTTATGTAATGGGATATTTTTCCCTTTTACTGTGGCATCGGTGCCTTTTTTCGGATCGTTGTAGGAATCATAAATGTCATAGTAGGATTCCACACCCACTGCTTTTGCTGTGGCAGCCTCTGCCGCCGGAACTTCATTCTCATCCAGAGACTGTGTTTCTTCCTGAGCCGCAGAAGCCTCTTCTCCAGTCGCTGCACCATCGCTGTCCCCGGAAGCTTCTCTCCGTCCATAAAAAGTTCGTCTTCTGCTGCATCCTCTGTCTGTGCCTGAGAACTCTCTTCCGCAGCTTCCGTCGCTGCGCTCTGCGCCTCTTTTTTTGATCTTCAGCTTCTGTCTCCGCCGCATTCTGCGTCTCACCGGTATCTACAGCCTGGCCTTCCTCTGCGGCCGCATAAGGCAGGGTATCTTCACTGGTAAATCCCGAAAATACCACATGCTTGCCAGATAGCCGGTAAAATTCTGCTTGCCAAGCTTGGTAGTCAGGGACGTACATTCGATCCGCAGATGGATATCATTTCCTTTTTTTATCAGCTGAAAGGGTTTTACCAGTGCTGAGTTTCCCATGGAAACCTGATCTGCGGTAGCATGGTGGAGCAGTCCGCCGATCTGGTATACCCCGTCATAAACCGTATTGAGTCCGTCTTCTGGTAAAGCGCCTCCGCAGCCGCCTGAAGAAGCTGGATATGCTTATCCACCAGACTCTGTGTGGCAGACGGGTTTGCAGCCACCTGCTTTGCAGACGCAATGGCAGACTTTAACTGCTGTGCGGAAGCGTCATCTGAGCGGAAGTATCCACCGCTTCCGCCTGGGTGATCAGGTCACTTTAACACCGTCTTGTCGATACCGCCCCCAAGGTTCTCCTCTGCCTGGGCCACTGCGGATGCCGCGCCGTCGGTCTCTGCCTGGTGGCATTGCCATCCTCAAGCACAGCCTGAGCCTGGGCACGTACCTGATCCAGTACTTCATATCCATCCTGTGTGCCGTCTGTGTATGCAGCCGCCTCCGAAAGGACCGCCTCCAGAGAAGACTTGTCCGCCTGAGCCACCAGACCATTTTCCAGGATTGCCTGAAGCATCATTCCGCCTGCCCCAAGCTCTTCCTCTGTTACATCTTCTCTTGAAAGAAGGTTCTCCGCTCCCTCAAGAGCAGCCTGAAGGCTCACAGCCTCTGGTGTATACCTGGAAGTATCTGTGTTCTTCGCCTCTTCGATGATCCTGGAAAGTTCACTCGCATCCATGGCATAAACACCGGATGTGCTCCCCAGGCACAGTGCAGCCGCCATAAAAAAAGCGCTGCTTCGCTTAAATTTTTTTATCTTCATACCCATCATCCTCCTATGAGCACTTGTTAGCCATGATTAACCGTATCATGAGGAAAAGTATGTCAACATACTATCGTCCGAACCGTGCTCACAGGGAACGGTTCGATGATCTCAAAAACTTTAAATTCGCCATGTTCCCGATTTTTCGACAAAAAAAAGACCGAAATTTTTTTCATTTCGGTCTTTAATCAAGATCCCGGATACACCTGGATATCCGGCTTTTTTCACACAGAGCTTCCGGTCAGAGCTTCACATATTTCCCGCCTGCCGCATCGATAACTGTCTGGCCAGCCCGCGCCGAACACTGGAATTTTTCCGTATCGATCACCAACACCGGCACGCCTTTTCGTTTCAGCTCCTCAGCCGCCTTAAGGGCAAGAGACCAGGGCACTTTCCACTCCCGGGTGTCAAATTGGCCTTGCCGTCAGTGAGCATCACCAGAATCCCGGTCTCTTCCGGATTCTTCCGTTTTCCGCCTCAGGACTTTCAGGGCCTTTCGGATCCCCATGGCAAGAGGTGTATTCCTCTGGCCTTCAAATTTCCATGGGCCTTGCCGCAAAATCCACACTTCTGGTAAAGGCAGGATCAGTTCTGCTTTTCGGTTCCCGAAAACCACCATTCCTACCCGATCCCTGTCGCTGTACGCCCGCCGCAGGATGGAAAGTACCGCACTTTTCGCAAAAGAAAGCCTCTCTTTTGCACCCTGGGAACGACTGGCATCCAGAAATAAAACAGACACCTTATTTTTTCTCCGGAAGCGTTTCAGCCGAGATCACCGCCTGATCTCCCGGTCCTCTCCCCGATCCTGCCGCTCTCCAGTGCCGCCCGGACAGACGCCGGAAGATCAACCTCTCCGGCTCGCAAAATCTCTTCCTGACCGGAGGAGATCACCAGAGAACCACTGTGCTTCCCCCGGAGCCATTCTTTCCGGACTGCTGCTCTCTTTTCAGAAAGATCTCCTGTTTTCATCCCTCCAGAACTTCCAGTACCGAATACTCTCTTCCGCTCTGTTTTACCGGAAGGAATACTTCCTCAGAATCTGCCCGTCTTCCTTTCCCGGATCTAGTCACCTCCCCGGAAGCTTCCGACTCCCTGGAGCTCTTTTTCCCCAAGGCAGGAAAGAATCTCTTCCATTACCTGAGGGATCCATCTGTCCGTCTTCCAGGGATTTTCCGCATCCGGTGAGGCAGAACATACCGGGCAGCCCGCTCAAGATCCTCCCGGAGCCTTTTTTGGCCTTCCAGTGCGGCAATGGTCTGTGCAGTCCGGATCATTCCGATATCCGCCCGATGGCCGTCAGTGCCGTAGGCAACACTAGATCTGTGCCGCCAGCCTTAACAGCTCCTTTGGGACACGCACCTCGGCAGAAACTCTCTGGCTTTTCTGCGGATCCTCGAAAAGCTCTTCCTGAGACTCTTTGTACTTCCGGCATGAAATACCCCGGATTTTTCTCATAGGCCATCCGGTTCTCAATGATCTGCACCCTTATCCACGTCTGTCTCTGCTTCACATCCACCACCATGCCAAAACGGTCCAGAAGCTGCGGCCGCAGGTTTCCCTCCTCCGGGTTCATGGAACCAATCAGCACAAACTGGGCTGAATGAGTACAGGAAATCCTTCTCTCTCCACGGTATTGCGCCCCGTTGCCGCAGCATCCAGTAACAGATCCACGATATGGTCGTCCAGAAGATTGATCTCATCCACATAGAGGATATTTCCGTCTGCCTCTTTCAGAAGACCTGGCTGGAACTGTTTTTCACCGTCTTTCAGTGCGGCTTCGATGTCGATGGTTCCCACACGGTCTTCTGTGGCATTGGCGGGATCTCCACCACCCGGCAGTCCTTCATAAGTCCCGGATGGCACGCACCGCAGTGGTCTTGGCCGTTCCCTTCTGTCCACGGATCAGCACCCCGCCTGCAGACGGGTTCACCAGATTGATAAGGATGGCCTCCTTCATAGGTTCCTGGCCTACAATGGCCGTAAATGGATAATCATAAGTTTTTCCCCGCATCATTCTTCCGCCTCTCCTTCTGCCTCAGATATGCCTCACGGATCTGGGACAGTTCTTCTTCCGTTGCATCAAAATAGCCCTGGTTGCTGGCCTCCATCAGCCGCTCCATCATCTTCATGTATGCCCATTTGTTGCTTTGCTGCATCTGTTTCGAGTTTTTCATCCCCGGCATAGCACCGGGTCATCCGGGAAAAGGTCTCGCCTGTCACCGCATCGGTGGAGGCTGCAAACCCCATCACATTCTCAAACCGTTTCGCGATCTGCTGCACACCGTGATAATCATGGCGCATCATCCCTGAATCCATTCAGGATTTAGAAGCCTTGTGGCGATCCCACGCTCCAGAGAACTCTTAAGATCCTGCACCTTCACCGCCTCACCGGTGGTATCAGCCACCAGCATGACCGGTTTGCTGCCTTTTTGTTCTCCACGGCTCTGGCAAGTCCGCCGTAAAATTCATAATAGTGATCCAGATCTGTCAGCTCATACTCCACATTGTTGCGCACCTGGGAAATAAAATCCACATGGTCATACTGTCCGGCCAGCACTTCTTCGGCTTTCACCCTCGCCTCCGGAAGGAATACCCGTAAGAGAGATCCTCGGTAAAAGAACTTCCGATCTCTGCCGCATCCTTCCAGCTGCCTTTTCGCACAACATCCGTAAGCCGGGTTCCATACTCCCTTCTTTGGGGCCAAAGATCCTGCAGGATGCCAGATCCCAGGCTTCCCGTTCCTCCATTTCGGGATGGAATCTCTGGAGCTCTTCTGCCATCTTTCTGGTATTTGCCGTAAAATAACTCTTTTCCGGACCTTCCTCAAGCCGGAGGATCTGCCGGAACATGGCATTTAAGTTATCGATCAGGTTTGGATACATGTCCCGGAAAAATCCGCAGATGTGGGATCACCACGTCCATACGTGGCCGGTCCAGCTCCTCAGTGGGGATCACCTCCAGCCGGTCATCGTAACTGCTCTTTCCGTTTTCAGGCGGATGCCCAGATAATACAGGATCTGTCCGATAGTCTCACCCTGGCTTCTGGAAGTCTCCAGTCCCCAAAGAATCAGCGCCGTAGTGTCCGGATACGTCCCCGTCTTCTCATGATAAGCCTCCACCGAAAGCTGCGCCGCCTTCATTCCCCTGCTCACAGGCCGTTCTGGTAGGCACCAGCCTTGATCAAACTGCACCAGGTTCCGTCCGGAAGGCAGGATCGACGGATTCTTTACCACATCCCCTGCCGTTCCCACCGGAACATAGCCACCGTCAATCCGTGTACCAGCCCGTTAAGTTCTGCCTCGTTGATCTCGTGAAGACCATCGGTGATCAGACTGTTTTCATACTCATAAAGCCTCTCTTCCAGAAGATCCAGATCTTTTTCCGAGCAGTTTTCTCCGGAATCTCCTTCCAGAAATCCGCAGCTCTTCCCTGCTTTTGCGATGTTCAAAAGAAGATCCCCGCACCGCTCCGGTGCACTCTGGATGCTCTCCCGGTACTCTCCGATCATTTCCCTGAGTTCCTGATAATCTCCATACAGACCGCTCTTTTCAAGCTCCGGTGCCTGATAGCTTACAAGCGTTGCCAGGGAACGGCGCTTGGCGATCATCGCCTCCGAAGGATTTCCTATATAATAGTAATAGAAATGGGGATCTCCCACCAGCTGATCCGGCCAGCAGCTTCCGGTCATGCCTTATCTTTCCGGGCAGAAATTCCAGTGTGCCGTGGGTGCCGAAGTGGATCATGGCGTCCGCCTGAAATCCCTCACGGATCCAGTGATAAAAGGCCTGATATTCCCCGAAGGCTTCCGGTTCCGGTCGTGATATCTTCCCGATCCCCGCTTTCTCCCTCCCGGGTCGCGAAGGGGCTGCAGTCCCAGAAAAACATTTCCCACACAGATCCCCCGGATGGGATATTCTTCTCCCTCAAACTCCCAGGTGATCCCATCTTCCCCTTCCTCGCACCATTGAGGCAGGTTGCAGTGTCCGCCTGTGACAAACACTTCCTGAAGCTCTTCGGGAGAACGTTCCTCTGTATCATAGCCGGCCTCTTTCAGCCCCTCAAGCAGTCTGGATGCCGAGGCAAAGGTATCCAGAAATGCTCCTCCGAACATTGCTCTCCCCCGGGGGATAATTATAGAAGATCACCGCCAGCCGCTTCTCTTCCCGTTTTTCTTTCTAAGTTCCAGCATCCGGGAAAAGGCGCGCCACAAAGATATCGACTCGCTCCGCTATCGGTTCCAGCTGTGGAAAGACAGGTTCTTCTCCCTCTGTGCTTCCACTTCCCATGACCCCCACCGGAAACGTAAGGATCCCGCCGTCCAGCTCCGGAAGCAGGGATGCTGATAAGAAACTCTCCGGGATTCACGGCATCCGCCCGCTCCCATTCCTCCCCGGAAACTCTGGTCAGGCAAAAGGGGTTAAAATAGGGAACATCCAGTTCTTTCAGGATTTCCACCGCCTGATCCGCATCTCCACCCATGGGCCCTGCACCCAGGCGGAAGGGCATCAGATTGACCACTGCTCGAAACCGGTGTTTTCTTCTGCATGAGAAATGCCCAGCAGTTTCTTCAGATCCCCGTCCTCATTCTGAGAAAATGCAATGGGAAGCAGGTTGTACCTCTCTCCCAGTTTCTCTGCCAGAGCCTGTACCACTGGCAGAAAATCATTGGGATAGGAATGTCCGTAAAAAAGCAGGGGCCACGGTTTCCCGCTGATGTCAAAAGCCACCTTCTTCCAGAATTTCGCCGGTGTATCACAGGTTTCCATGGAAAAAGGATCTTTCAGATAGACGCCGTACTCCATGGTACAGGGTTTCTCCTTCGGGAGAAATTTTCGTCCGCCGTACTGCCGGAGGATAAGATGCATAAAAGATTCCATATCTGTCCTGGTGGCCTGCTGCCAGTAATCGATCAGAAGAAACACGTTCTTCATATCCCGGGTGACACCAAAAGGCAGCACATTTCCCATCATCATTGCCATCCGCCGCATCCGGTGCATTTTTGTAAGTGCACCGGCGGAGGATTTTTCTCACCGGTGCCGGATACCTCTGTGCCGTCGGTCCCGGACGTCCCGGGCACATTCCCGATCTTTTTTCCCGCCGGAGCCTTTTCCTCATTTTCCCATGGCACCCATGGAAAAAAGAACCCAGGCGGATATAGTCCCGGAGCGCGTTTCCAATGACGATCCGGTGCCCCTTACAGACTTCGAGGCCCTTTGCCACGATCTCCTGAAACTCTTCGGAAGCCCCCATGGTATCCACCACCGCCACATCTGCCGTGGCAATATCCTTTATGATCCTTTCCGGTTCCAGAACGTATCGCTGTTCCTGTCCCGCAACATAGAAACAGACGATGGTCAGATCATCCTCCGGGTACTGCTGTTCATAATGTTTCCAAAATGCCTGGATCTGCCGGAGAGCAGGCACGGAAACCGCTGTTATCGTAATCTTCATAAAATCCCTTCTCCTGTCTGTATCGATCTGTAAAAACTCCTCCGCTGTATCAAGTATAACATACCCTCTGCAAAAATCCCCTGTCTGCCGTATGCCAGGGAAGCATGGGCCGGATGAGGGGGAAATTTGTCAGGTTATCAATTTTCAGAGCTTATTTTCACTCTTACAGTAACAAGAACTGTCTTTTGTTCCTGCATTGTATTTTGCTAGTCGCTTTTGGGAAATCTTCACTTCTTTGATCTTGTAGGTACCTTTCTTCCAGGCCCTTCTTTACTGTGATCTTTCCGTTTGTCTTATTTACGGTAAATGCAGAGCTTCCTGCTGTTTTTGCATAGGTCAGTTTTCCCTTGCTGGTCACGGAAGTGCCAAGAGGAACGCCTGTGCTTTCTTTCTCAGCGCACTGTAGGAAAGTGTCTTTGATGAAATCTTTGTCTTTACTACAGGTGTTTTTGCAACCTTGAGGGTAATGGTCTTTGTGGCTGCTTTGTAGCTTGTGCTTGCTTTTGCGCTGATGGTGATCTTCACAGTACCGGCAGCCTTGATCGTTACCTTGCCCTTGCTGTCCACCGCTGCGATCTTTGTATTGGAAGACTTTAGTAGGTTAAACCTGTCTTTGCCTTTGCTCCAATGGAGAATGCCTTGTCACCGTATTTTTTGGAAACCACGTTCTTGCTGTTCTTAACTGCAACTGTGATGGTCTGTGCAGCCTGTTTCTTGATGGTAGAAGATCTGTCGGAGCCTTCTCAGTCTCGGCGAAATCTGCATCTGCATCTGTGGTCTTTTTCAGTGTGGAGTAATCCAGGCGCAGATAAACGTTCTGTTTTTCCGGAGCCAGGAGGATGGCATCCATGATCGGAACAAATACCTGAAGCGGGATCTCATTGTTTCCTTCCAGAGCCTCTTCACACAGCGGGAACGTAATATCATTCGGATAATCCGTTCGAAATCATCCTTCAGAGTCTTTCCGTTGGAGAACTTCTGAAGAGAATTTACAGTTACCGAACCAGAGTCCCGCTTGGCTCTCCTGTCTTTGAAACCTCATAACCACTTGCATAGTAGCTCATGTCTTTCAGATATCCCTTCAGGGAAGTGACAGTCAGGCTGTTGAAGTTCATGTTCACATATGGAACACCGTTCTTTACTACCAGTTTGATGTTGTGGTTGATGGCATTGTTGCTCATGGACATATCCACTTTGTTTACTTTTTACCATCTCACCACTGAGCTTGTATACACCGTCGGAAAGCTTTGCAAGCTCTGCTGCGCTGGAATCCTCAGAAAGATTATACAGGGTATCCCAGTACAGAGTGATGGTGGAATTGATGTTGAACTTACCTGCGTCAAAGTTTACGCCGGAAACCTCGCCGTTGAGGTTCTTCATGGCATCCACATAAAGATATACGTTGTTCACATAGGTCTGGCTGATGCCGTCAAGAGGAACTGTGATATCCGTAACAACCGTACAGTCACCGATGGTCGGAGCAGTTGCGCTCTCTGTGGAATACGTTACGCCTTCTTTGTAAGAGGCTGTGTAGTATCACCGTTTGATAATAGCCGTTATAGCCCAGAACATACAGCGGCTCTCCGGTCGTTCCGGAAACCATCTTGTAGGTCAGCCATTTTTCCGTCGTTGTCCACACGAAGGTATGCGCCAGCTTTCTTGCTCTCGCCAACCAGTCCATGGTCAACCACGTCTGTACGGTCTTTCATCTCGATGTAGTAAAGTCCTGGCGCCGGTTTTTCTGTCGGGGCATCCGGGATCACTTCCTGCTCGATCTTTACACCAAGGGCATTCATGGTGGCGTTCTTTATGGCGTTGGAAGAATAGGTTGCTCCGGAAACAGTATCCAGATCGTTGAGCTTCTGGGCATCGTTCAGAGGCCTGTCAACTTCTCCTTCATGCCCTTTGTGCTTCCAAGACCGTTGATCGCCTTGTTCAGGTACATCTGGTTATCATCTGCATGTGTTCCCTTGAAATCATTTCCTGCAAGAGAAACATCTGTGATACGTCCGTCCTTTACCGTCACCTGGGAGGTTACGTTGTAGTTGCCGAACTGCTCTACCTCTGCAGTGCTGACTTCTGTAGTAAAGTTCAGAGACGGATCTCCGGACCCTTGGCTCCTGCATAGTCGATCTGCAGATAAGCATCCGGTGCGTAGCCCATGGCATCTACATACATGCTTAAGTATACGCCTGTTGTGTTGTACGCATCTTTCGGAATGGCAAAGGAGATGGTTTCCGAACTTCATGGTTTCCGTTTCCATCTGCCTTGGCTACCGTCTGTGCTGCCACGATATCCGCAGCCACCGTCTCCCCAGACGGCTTTGTTCCCTGATAGATCTTGAAATCATAGGCATAATCGGTAGCGTTCCCACGGTTACGCTTCGAAGGTTTGTGGAAAGCTTCGGAGTTCCGTCTGCGTCAAGTGTCAGGGTTCCGAATTTACCCGGGCATGCAACTGCCGCACTGTCCTGCTCCAGATTATGGGCATTCTTCAGGGTAAGGGGAACAATATAAGTCTTAGAAGTGTCAAAAAGCAACCCGTTAAGAGTCACAGTTCCGGCTGCCTCTGCTGCCGGCGCAGTTCCATCGGTAAGGCCGAAAGGATCTGCCTCATCAGAATCGCTCTCTAACGTATTCTGGGAAAGATCCAGAATCTGCATCTTCGCTCTTCTCCAGCTCTACAGCGTCCCGGGAATCTTCTTCTTGGGATTCCTCTTCTGCCGGAGCTTCTGTCTCCGCTTCCTGCACATCGGTTTCTTCTTCAAAAAAATCCCTGGTCCTGTGTCTCTTCTGCGCTCACTACGTCAGGCTGATCCTCTGCCATGGCCGTTACCGAACCATGGAAGTTGCCATCATGGAGGGGCAAGAAGAACTGCGATTACTTTCTTTTTCATTCTTTCTCTGCCTTTCTGTTATTTGTGCTTTTGTGCCCGGACAAATAGCCGCTTGTTGTCTCAGGCTAACTCTATACTGGCATTGTAACCACGATTGTTAGTCTCAGTCAACTGTTTTTTCGCCTTTGGTTCCTTACGGAACGGTTTTAAAATTTTAAAAATGCTTTAAATACAGGCTTTTCCGGACTTTCGGCACAAAAAAGGCCGATTTTTTTCATTTCGGCCTTTAATCGATATTGACAAAATCCCCCCGGCTTTTTAGGAGAAAAAGCCGGGGGATTTCACATAAGTGGAATCTGTTGATCCGAAGATCCGTAAATTATTTAACTCTTACAGTTACGGTTACAGTTCTGCTTCCTGCAGTGTAGTTGCCTTTTGCTGCGGATTTGATCTGAACTTTTTACTCTGTAAGTGCCTTTCTTGAGGCCTTTCTTAACTGTAAGCTTACCGGTCTTGCTGTTTACGGAAACTGCACTGGATCCGGAAAGTTTCTTGTAAGTTAAGGTTCCTTTGCTGTTTACAGAAGTGCCAAGTGTAAATACCTGTGCTTTCTTCTTCAGAGCGTTGTAAGAAAGGTTCTTTGTTCCGATCTTTGTCTTGATGGTCAGGAGCTTTCTTAGCGATCTTGATAGTCAGTACTTTGGCTGTTGCTGCTTTATAAGTGCTGGTTGCTTTTGCGTTGATGGTGATCTTTACAGTACCGGCAGCTTTGATGGTAACTTTACCCTTGCTGTCTACGGTTGCGATCTTTGTATTGGAAGACTTGTAAGTTAAAGTAGTCTTCGCTTTTGCTCCAAGGGAATGCCTTGTCACCGTATTTCTTGGAAACCACATTTTTGGTGTTCTTTACAGAAACGGTGATGGACTGTGTTTTCAGCTTGACAAGTTTTACCTTGGCATCATTGGAAGAGCCTTGGTTGCTGCTGTTACCTCTGTATCGGAGAAATCTTCACCATTCAGGACTGTCTCTGCGCTGTGATGGCTGCTTTTGTATGTCTTGTAGGATGCTGCGGTGTAGTCTGCTGCTTTTAACTTTTTGGCTGCTGTAATGGCAGACTGAGAGCTGTCTTAGATTCCTCAGAAGCCGGAGCCTGGAGAGCTGCCACTGCGTCGTTAAGCTCTTTTGCTTTCTGGGCAACTACATCGCCCTGGATATCCTCATCTGCGCTTCCGTCAATCTGATCGTAGATTGCTTTTGCGGCTGCGTAGCTTGCCTTGGTGTACTGGGAAGCATCCAGAGTTTCAAATGCTCTCATGGCTTTGCCCAGGTCGTTGACGGTTACTGGTGAATGTGTGATCACCAGTCTGGTTGATCACTGGGATACTGGAACCTTCCAGGTTTCCCATCTACTGGATTTCCGTTATAATCATTTGCTGCAATTGTCCAGGAGCTGTCCTGTACATAGGTATGGCCACCACCCATAACTGCATTCAGCATAAACGGACCATTCACTCTTGTTCCACGTTGACAATGTAGCATTTCCGGCAGACATTCCCTGAACATACACACCTTCGCAGGTAATGTTATCCAGAGTAATTGTTACATTATTACCACCAAAAAATACCAGCTTCACTGACTACAACTTTCCTGTCTTCTCTGCTGAGCTGTCAATTACACGGCAATTTCCCTGCCATACCGGTAATTCCGTTCTCAGTAGTTAATACATGGCCATTCAGGTCAAATGTAACATTTTTATAATATGTAACGCCTGTTGTCTTTACATCTTTATTTAATTTTACAGTCTGTCCTCTGTTGCATAGGACAGCGCAAGTGCTGCATTCTCTTCGGAAATCTGTCTTGCCACATTTCCGCCTTTATCATAAACAGTTGCTACCGGATCTGCCACTTCTGGTTCTTTTCCATCTACAACTGTCTGATAACCAGCATACTCACCTTCTGTTACTTTTCCAAGAATCTTTCCTTCCGAGTTGTATAGGCACCATCTACAGCACTTGCAGCACCTTTGAAATAACCACCTTCAAGTTTAACCGGAATCCCTGAGAACTTACAGCAACACCGGCTTCGTTAGCATAAGCACCGCTCTTTACTGTTACCTGACCGCTGCCAGCAATATTCAGAGCCGCCTGATAGCTTGCAGAATTTTTAGAAACAACATTTTCCAGAGCTACATCACCAGTTCCTTCAACGGAGAGTCCAGCAAAACCGTCATCACTGATCGTCATCTCATCGGCACCGATTGTTGCTCTGCCTGTTCCAGTTACTTTTGTAACAACAGCTGATGCTCCGCTTTAATTGCAGTTCTCCAAGAGTACTGTTATTGATCACTGTTTTTCTCCTGTTTCCACCTGAAACATAAACGCCTTTTATCCGCAGTACAGGAATCTATTGTAATATCAATACCATTACTCAAAATTGCAAAAAGCAACATTCATGCTGCCACCAATTATTGTTTTCGGTCTGTGCTGTGTTAATCAAAGTACAATTGGTCAGTTTAACAGTCACTCGTGGATTATCCTGCAGAGATACCTGTGTTCCATTGCAAATTCTGTTTCCGATCTGTCCGTCAATGGTAACTCCATCCGCTGTGAATGAACCTTTCTGTACAGAGATAGAAGTTGTACTCTACTGCTTGCAGAATATCTTTCACGTGTGATCTTTCCTGTCTTTTCTGCACTGCTGTCAATAACTGTCACATCGCCTTTAATCATGATCAGATTGTCTTTCTGAGTCAGAATATGACCATTCAGATCCAGTGTGCCGCCTTTGATCGTCAAGTCTTCTGTGTCAGAGTTACATCCTCATCTAATTTTACAGTACTTCCAGCTTTCATATTCTTCAGCTGTGTCAGAGTATCGGCATTTACAACATATTCTTTCTCAACTGTGGATGTTTCACTTGTATCATCGCTTATTTTTTCTACATTAGACCAATCCAGACCGATGCACGCATCCTGATTTACAGTCATTACCTCAATGTACATACGGGTTGCTACTACATTCTGTTTCAGATCCGGAATGGTAAAACTGATCTTGGACGGTTTCTTCTTTCCAGCCTGTACTTTGCTCTCATCTACGCGTGCTTTAAAACGTGCACCTTTTGTAGGATTCGCTGCTCCATCCAGATAATCCTGAGTATTCTCATAAATAGTCCAGTCAGATGCTGCTCCTGTCATTCCCATTGCAGTGATAGCCTGAACTCCTGCTGTCAGAGTTGCTGTTCCATCTTCATGGATAACCAGAGTTGCGTTTCCTGTAAAGCATCCTCCTGCCATAGAAAGCTGAGTCATATAATTAGCAGAAGTATACTGGTTTGTGGAATCAGATTTTGCACCATTGAGCAATTCGATTGAAGGCTGTAAGTTCCTGGTGCCAGCTTCTTCTCAAAATTGCCACGTCCTACAGTAACCTCATTGGAAACAGGTACGTTTTTCAATCGCATTCTCAATGTTTTTCGATCGCATCATGCACATTATCTTTATTCCCACGATTATCAATTGTTTCTTTGCTGCATTGATCGCATTAACCAGAGCTGCTGCTTTCCAGCTTTCTGCTGTATAATCATCTTTCTTTTTAACGCTTCTGCCTGTGCGATTTTTTCTCCAACGCTGTGGTATCATATTTTTACTTCCAGAGACCCCATCCATATAGTCAGAGAACTCTTTGCGCTTCTGAGATTTCTTTTGTATCACGGTTTGCAATTACTGTTTCCGCTTTGTCGATCGCATCCTATGAACATATTTCCAGCTTTTGCTGTATAATCGTTTTCATTCAGAGCTTTTGCCTGGTCCAAAACTTTCCGCAGATCTGTCTGATCTCCAGCAACAGCCAGTTTCTTCATTGCATCTGCCAGTGCAGTATTCGCCGCATCCACAGCCTCCTGAGATTCTTTTTTCTCCAGTGCTGCTTTGGCTGCTGTCTTAGCTGCATCAATGGCATCCCTTATTTCCGTCCCAGGATGCCTTGGTGTATGCCATCTCATCAAGGGCATCTGCCTGTGCGATGGTTGCCTCCAGTGCGGATGTGTCTACTGCTACGGCATCCTTCTCTGCGTTTGCATAATCAGCTTTCAGAAATGCATCCTGTGTTCTTCCTGCTGCCATAGTCATGGTTACATATACGCCGTCCTGGGCTTTATCCGGGATTGCGAATGTAATGCTGTTTACATTTCCGTCTTTATCGGTTGTATACTCTGCTGCTGTCGCTTCCGTTCCTACAGCTCCCTTGTATACCTTCCAGTCTGTTGCATAAACAGTCTGTCCCATCATGGTGATAGCCTGGATCGGTACGGTCAGTTTAGCGCTTCCGTCCTCTGCTACTGCCAGAGTTCCTTTTCCTGCGATGCAGGCATTTGCCATGGATGCTGCTGTGGTATCGTCTGCCTTCATCATAGATATGGTTACTTTATAAGTACCTTTTTTCCAGATTGGTGTTTGCAGCTCCGAATCCGGTCTGTACCGTACCGGTAAGTTCAGCTGCCGGGCTCTCCTGCACCAGTGCCCCATCGCTTTCTCCGTCAGAGAATCCGTCTTCGATAGAAAGCTCAGCTTCTGCTGCGTCTTCTGTCTCAGTCTGCTCTGCATTCTCGCCGGTAGCAAGTGTCACGTCCTCAGCTTCTGCCTCATCGCCAGCTGCTTCCTGTACTTTCTCTGCTGCTGCGTATTTCCTCCAGGTGCTTCTGCAGTTTCCGGTGTTTCTGCTACCTCTGCGGAAGCTTCATCCTGAAAATTCCACTGCCGCAGATACCGGCACGATGGATGTTGTTGCGATCAGGGCTGCCATCGTACAGGATGACAGGCGAAGCCATAAATTCTTTCTTCTCATTTCTTTCCTCCTTATGTGGTAAGGTGTCGCACACCCTTCTTTTTAAGCAGGCCAGGGCACATTCTCCTGTTACCCATGTCTAACTCTCTGCTGTCATTTAATCACAAGTGTTAGTTTGGGTCAACTATTTTTTTGTTTTCCGTTCCTGCGGGAACCATTTATATTTTCAAAAATCCGTAAACATGGGCATTTCCGGATTTTTGACAAAAAAAAGCCGATTTTTTTCATTTCGGCTTTTAATCGGTCTGATTATTTTCTACAGCCAGAACATCAGAAGTGCGGTGCTCTCCGGCATATGGGCTTTGCCTACGCTGCAGGTGACGGTGATGGAGACCATTCCCTTTACGTTTCCCAGGTGGGTTTTCATGAAGCGGCAGGCACTTAGGGGAATGCGAACTTTGCCCTCCCGGATGGCGGCTTCGTAGAGCTGTCCCTGGTCTACGTATTTCAGGGATGAGAGCCTTCCCCGCATATCTGCCCCGTCGATCCGGGAATGGGCGTGCATCTCACGGGTGGTCAATTCCAGCCAGCTTCTCGGGTATTGTTCCGGATGCAGGCCAGATGCTCGAACCCGTTGTTTGCCATAGAAAGCTTCGTTGTGCCTTCTGTGTTTCAGCTGATAAATGGCAATTCCTACTTCGAAGCGGCCTTTTTCCAGCACATGATCCAGATAATAGAGGCTTCCTTTTTCTGCATTTGTCTGGTTTCGGGATTCCTTTACCTGGCCGGAATTTCTAGTCATTGTCATGAGAAGGCTGTAGTCTACGTTCTCAATGAGCTGTCTTGTTTTTTCGGGGATCTCGGATGCCGCGATCCCGATCCGTTCCAGATAGGCGCCGACTTCTTTTTCAGGATCCTCTGGTATGTTTTCAGTGCGCGGGTACCTTTTTTCGGTAAACATAACCTTCACTCAGGTATCCTGCACCAATGCATTCTTTAAAAAAGCGGCTTACCGGGCCATGGCTGACTCCGCAGGTATCGGCGATCAGCGCCACGCTGCCTCGTTTTTTTGCCTATTTTTGCCAGTTCTGTCAGATAGCGGATCTGCAGCATGGATGGATGGAGCAGTCCTTCAGTGTTTTCTTTTTCCATAAGCTTCCTCCTACCAGATATGTACATCCAGCTCCCGGCTGTTCCACTCCATGGGGTTCTCTCCTTCTCTGGCAAATGCCACCAGGGCGGTTCCTTCTATGACCGGATCGTGATGCCGGAGAAAATATTGAAATACGCCAGTAGGGATCAGCGGGTTGCCGTCTTTTTCGGCAGCTTTCATCCAGCCGGTCTCCGGATCCCGGTACCAGAGATCCAGACGGTTCTTGGTCTGGTCTGTGCGGAGGAGTTCGAAGCAGCTGTCTTCTTCTTTTTACGTGGAGGCTGATCTGTTCCCCGGTAGTCTTTAAATTCTGTGGTCAGTCTTCTCGGGCAGGTTTTTTCCATGTAGTAGATGCCCATCATGAAGGTGTAGTCTCCCGGTTCGTAGTAATACCGTAGGTCTGTTTTTTTCATGACACGCTCAAAGGTGCTTCCGTAGTTGATGAAATTATGGATCTGCTGCACGGTCTCTTCGCTTGCCACATGTTCCATGCGGCAGGCGTCTTCTTCTGCAGTTTCGCTGTTTACGCCTACATACCCAGAAACTGGGTGAAGGTTTCATGACGGTGGCGGCATTCTTCTCCGCGGATGCATCCCAGCTCTGTAAGACGGACGTAGGTTTGTTTTCTTCTGTTTTTACATAGCCCTGTGCGGAGAGCTGTTTCAGATAGGGCCAGCACTTCCCGCCGGGTCATCCCATCCGCCCGCAGATCTCCGAATGGTGATCCGGGCGTCCTTTTTGCAAAGAGAACAGAGCTCTTCCAGCATGTCTTCCTCGGTTTCTCTTTTGAAGAAGGCATGCTGTGGCCCAGTTCTTCTGTGAAATCCTGATCATTTTTCATGTTTTTTCTGTACTGAACTTTATTTGTATTTGCGGCTATGTTAGTTCAGGCTAATTGTTATTATAGGAGATGGTAGGTTTTCTGTCAAGAGGGCAAAAAAATCCGTACCCGATTAAATTGTTCTAAGATATGCTATACTGGCTGTGTTGTCCAACCGATACCCGGCAACGGAGGAGGTGATTGTCATAGAATACTATTCTTGTTTCCTTTATTGTCACTGTTGCGGCAGGTGTGATTAGCCATCTCATTTGCAAATGGTTAGGCAGTCATAACAAGGACAACGAATAGCCTAGTGGATGCTCAACCACTGAAATAAAAGAAGACCCCTCGGATGTATTCGCGGTACATTCCGGGGTCGTTCTTTGTCATAGAACTATTCTATTTCCTTTTTTGCCTACTGGCATTATAGCATATGCAAATCTGAAATTCAATATACCAGCTATCCACAATCCATGTTTTTTCCGTTCTGTTTGGCATAAAATCAGCACGGAAGTTTGGCACATACTGTCAAGAGGGCAAAAAATCCCACCGGCCGGGTTATTGTACCTGATCGGTGGGAAGTATATATTCTGTAAAATTGTATTCTCTTTATTTACGTCCAGTCGCTCTCCGCTTCTGCCAGCTTCTCCCTCAATGTTTTCTCAAGAGCCACAAAAGCCGGAATAAAGCTGTCGCGGATGAGCAGGATCATCTCATCTACTTCCTGCTCATTATATATATGGACAGATGTGTTACGCTTTTTCAGCATGAGCAGCCACACTGCTGAATCGTTTACGAAGCCCACTTATAGCCAAGCTGCAGGATTTCTCTCGGTGAACCGGTGTCTGCTTCTTCTGCCCCATGGAGCCGCAGGATCTCCTGAAGTAAAGCTTTCCAGGCAAGCATCGAAAGTCAGGTTGAACTGTCCGATCACGCCGGTTCTGTAAATATCGTTGTTATCCGCAAGTTTGAAATCTGCATTTCTTAATATAGTAAGACGATTAGAAAAATTATCAAGCTTTTTTCATAGATCACAACTCCATCCTTTTTAATTTCTTTTTGAGTTCTTCAGAAATTGAATCATCTGCATTAATTACATCAAACATCAGAAGTGAATGGATATTTTCTTTGATATCCCAGTAAAAAGGAATCAAAATCTCCTCCATATACAGCAATATCTACATCACTTCTTTCTGTATTGTTTCCTCTTGCACGGGACCCAAAGAGGATGATCTTTCTGACAGAATGTTTTGTGGCAAATGAAAATAGTTCTCTTATAACTCTTTCCGGAAGATCATATCGCATTTTTAACGCCTCCCATTTTCATATAACCCTATCATATCCTATCTGCCAGTTATCCGCAATCCTCTTCGCGTCTTTTATACCCTCGGCTTCACACCCTTCGTATCTCTCTTAGCCAGCTTCACTTTTTATTCAGCACATACGGCTTATCATGATATTCAATGGCATATTCTGGCGGCTTTCCAGGAGATAGGCATGGTGGATCCGGTCTTCGCCGGTAAGCTTCATGCCGCGAACACCCATAGCGTTTTTCTTAGTGACGGAGATCTCGGTTTTCATGATACGGAGGAAGTAACCCTTTTCAGACTGGAACACAACCTGATCCATCTCGTCCGCTGCTCCTACGAATACAAGGCGGTCATCCTCTGCAAGCTTGGTGGAAACAATGGTACGCTTGGAAGCACGGAACTCGTCTCCTTTTACCAGCTTTGCACATGCCATTTTCTGTAACAAAGAGCACTGTGGAGGCTGCTACCTGTCTCAGTGGTGCCACATAAAGGATCTGCTCGGAAGTACTGTCATAATTACCCAGATTATCTGCCGGAACACCTTTATCACGGAAACGTACCAGCGGGATATCCTCTGCCTTCACTGTGGAGCTTGCCGGTATCTGTAAAGATACAGATCTTGTCCGTATTCATGCAGGTAAAGACATAGCGGCTCTCTGCATGAGCGGCATCCTTTATTACGCTCGTAGGCATTCTTATCAATGAGACGCATATATCCGAAACGATCCATCAGGAAGCAGACTTCGGTCTCTTCCATCTTCTTCTCCTCATAAACAGCTTCCTCTGCGTTTTCAATGGAAGTCTTACGCTTGCTGCCGTATTCCTTCTTGATCTGATCCAGTTCTTTCATGATCACTTCTGCCATGGAATCATAATTATTCAGGATATCTTCATAAGTAGCAATGTTCTTCATTGTTTCCTCATGCTCCTTCATCAGATCGATTTCCAGACCGATCAGCTTTGTAAAGGCGCATGTCCAGAATAGCTGCGGCCTGTTTTTCTGTAAATTTCAGAGTTTTTGCAGCTTTCTCAGAGGTTTTGGTCTTGAATTTAATCCCTTCTGTAACACCGTCAGTCAGACATTTCTTTACCTGGTCACGGCTCTTGCTGCCCCGGAGGATCTCGATGATCACATCAATGACATCACAGGCTTTTGATAAGGCCTTCCTGGATCTCCTCTTTCTCCTGTTCCTTGGCAAGAAGGGGTTGTATATTTTCTGGAATTTCAAATACAAAGTCCACATGGTGAGCAATGATCTGCTTCAGTCCCAGTGTTTCCGGTCTTCCGTCTGCAACTGCCAGCATGTTGACACCGAAGGTATCCTCCAGTCGGGTCTTCTTATAGAGCATGTTGGTAAGGTGCTCCACGTCTGCGATCGCGCTTCAGCTCCAGAACGATACGGATCCCCTCTTTGGAGGACTGGTTGGAAATATCCACGATATCTGTGGTCTTCTTGGTCTCTACCAGGGTTGCGATATCATTATGACCTTTGTACTTTCTGTAATCCTCAAGTGCCTTGTCATCATATAGATATTCACCCTCGCCCTTCTTAGGAACAACCTTATAAAGAGGTGGTGTAGCAATATATACATGTCCCTGATTAATAAGCTCAGGCATGAATCTGTAGAAAAATGTAAGAAGCAGTGTATCAATATGTGCTCCATCCACATCGGCATCAGTCATGATAATAATCTTATTATATCTTAATCTGCTAATATCAAAGTCATTACCGTAGCCCTCTAAGAATCCACAGTTGAATGAATTAATCATTGTCTTAATCTCGGCATTGGCAAGTACCTTATCAATACTTGCCTTTTCAACATTAAGAATCTTACCTCTGATTGGAAGAATTGCCTGAGTTCTTCTGTTTCTTGCAGTCTTTGCTGAACCTCCAGCTGAATCTCCCTCAACAATGAACACCTCACATTCCTCCGGATTCTTGCTCTCACAGTTGGCAAGCTTTCCGTTGCTGTCTATAGAGAACTTCTGCTTTGTAAGCATATTTGTCTTAGCACGCTTTCTTCTGCTTTTCGTATCTTCGCAGATTTTTCAGCACATGCAATTACAGCGTTAAGGTCGTCCAAATGTCTGTCGAAATAAAAAGCTGTACCTCGTCTCCTGTTACATTTGCAACAACTGTACCAGCATCCGGATTATCAAGCTTGGTCTTGGTCTGTCCCTCAAATCTTGGTGCAGGGTGCTTAACTGCAACAACTGCAGTCATACCATTTCTTACATCAAGACCTGTAAAATTCGCATCCTTATCCTTTAAGATGCCAAGTTCTCTCGCATACTGGTTGATAATCATTGTAAACTTGGTCTTAAAGCCTGTAATATGCGTTCCACCCTCCTGAGTGTATATGTTATTACAGAAGCCAAGAATATTTTCCTCAAATTCATTAACAAACTGAAATGCTACTTCAACCTCAATATCTTCCTGCTTCTTCTTAAAGTAGACGATATCGCATACTGTCTCTTTGCCATTGTTAAGGTCTTTGATATATGCCTTAAGTCCGTCAGGCTCATGGAAAGTTTCCTTATCCTCGCTGCCCTTTCTCTTATCTTCAAACTCAATTGTAAGCCCCGGATTAAGATATGCAGTCTCATGAAGCCTGCTCTTTATCGAGTCTGCTTTGAATCTTGTCTTTTCAAATATTTCTCCATCAGGAAGAAATGTAACAGTTGTACCAGTATCATTTTTTCTGCATGTACCAATCTTTTCAAGCGGCGCTGTTGCTTTTCCACGCTCGTATCTTTGCTTGTACACACCACCATCAACTCTTATCTCAACCTCAAGCCATACAGAAAGTGCATTAACTACAGATGCACCAACGCCGTGAAGTCCTCCTGATATCTTATATCCGCCATCTCCGAACTTGCCGCCTGCATGAAGTACTGTAAATACGACCTCAACCGCAGGTATTCCGGCTTTAGGATTCACATCCACCGCATCCTTCTACGATCTACATATATGCAGATGGTTCATCCCTTTCTGGATACGCTTCCGATGGTACATACCGGGGGATACGCTTTCGCACGGCCTCGAGGCCCTCAGGACAGAGATACTGCCCGCATCATAAGTGTCTTTTTTTGCCATTCCACTGATTCCTTTCTTTTTATACTCGAACGTTTGTTTGTATTATACTCAAAATATATGTACTTGTAAAGTCCACATGATCATCTTTTCTCTGCAATTTTTTCCAAAAGATACGCGTGGCAGTTCAAAGAACCGATCTTCCGAAAAAATCGCTTTCTTCAGCCGCCACAGCCTATCTATTCTATCAAAAGTATCTGTAAACTTCAAGCAATTTGTGTCTGCCAGAATACAACAGGCGGAAAACCCTGCTTTTTATAAAAGCATGTTTTCCGCCTGTTTCTGATCATTTCAGGAAATTTTTTCCAGAAGCTTCTCCTCGCACAGGGGCCTGGAAAAATAATATCCCTGTATCATATCCACACCCCATTTTTCCAGAAGCTTTACCTCCTTTTTCGGTCTCAGCGCCTTCTGCGATCACCTTATATCCCATATGCTGCAGGATCATGACAATGCTGCGATAAAAGGTAGCCGTCTGAGGATCGCTGCTGACCCCGGACAAAAGAGAACGGTCCATTTTTACTGCTGAAAACGGAATTCGAAGAACTGCGTTCAGATTTGCATAACCGGAACCAAAATCATCCAGGCACATGTGGATTCCCACTTCTGCAAAATCATCAATGGCTGTGCAGAAGCTTTCGCTGTATTCGGTTGCCACGTTTTCCGTGATCTCAAACTGAAAATATCCCCGGATCTAATCCATACCCCTGTATGATCCCGATAAGCACATGGCTGTATCCGGGTTTCATCAATTCGAAGGAGAAAGATTGAATTTCACATTCCGGATCTTCTTCATGATATATTCATGTTCTTTTTATAAAACGGCAGACCTTGTGAAGCTGAAGACATCCCA
>VOFB01003951.1_pt1 | contig 32521 bp, 44 predicted proteins | sample 5384141 | NCBI WGS metagenome assembly VOFB01 (sample SAMN12384721, study PRJNA508395) | human gut metagenome | isolation source: healthy gut A | host: Homo sapiens | reverse complement strand
TGAAAGGGATTCTTAAATGTTTATTGATAAAGTGAAAATCACGGTGAAGGCAGGCAACGGCGGCAACGGCGCGGTGGCCTTCCACCGCGAGAAATATGGCCGCAGGCGGCCCGGATGGCGGCGACGGCGGCAATGGCGGCAATATCGTCCTGCGCGTGAACGACAACCTCCACGCTGATGGACTTCCGCTACAAGCGCAAATACGCTGCGGCACCCGGTCAGGACGGGCAGGGCGCGCGCTGCTCCGGCAAGCGCGGCGAGGACCTTGTCATTCAGGTCCCGCGCGGTACGGTCGTGCGCGATGCCGCAACGAACGAGATCATCAAGATATGTCCGACGATGCGGACTTTATCCTCTGCAAGGGCGGCCGCGGTGGCTGGGGCAACAAGCATTTTGCCACGCCGACCCGTCAGGTGCCGCGCTTTGCCAAGGCCGGCCTTCCCGGCGAGGAGCACGAGGTCGTGCTGGAGCTGAAGCTGCTCGCGGATGTCGGCCTTGTCGGCTTCCCGAATGTCGGCAAATCCACGCTGCTGTCCGTCACGTCCAACGCCCGCCCGAAGATCGCAAACTACCACTTCACCACGCTGTACCCGAATCTCGGTGTCATCTATGTGGATGAGGGCGTGTCGTTCGTCATGGCCGATATCCCCGGTATTATCGAGGGTGCGGCCGAGGGCGCGGCCTTGGCCACGATTTCCTGCGGCACATCGACCGCTGCCGCCTGCTGGTACACATCGTCGATGTCTCCGGCAGTGAGGACCGCGACCCGATTGAGGACTTCGAGAAGATCAACGCCGAGCTGCGCGATTATTCGCCGGAGCTGGCCGAGCGGCCCATGATCGTCGCGGCAAACAAGTGCGACCTCATCCCGGAGGGCAGCGACAATCTGAGCGTCTGCGTGCCTATGTCACGGAGCGCGGCTACCCGTTCTATGAGATCTCGGCCGCCACGACGCAGGGCACGAAGCAGCTCATGCGCGCATTGCCGGCCGTCTGCGCGAGCTTCCGCCCGTGACGGTCTATGAGCCGGAGTATGTTAAACCGCTGGCCGAGGCGGGCGAGGCCGACGCCCTGTCCATCGAGCATATGGATGACCTGTGGGTCGTGTCCGGCAAGTGGATGCAGCAGCTCATCGCCGATATCAACTTTGCGGATTACGAGTCGCGCATGTACTTCGACCGCCAGCTCCGCAAGAGCGGCCTGTTCGACCGGCTGGAGGAAATGGGCATCGAGGACGGCGACACGGTCAGCATCTACGACTTTGAATTTGAGTACGAGCGATAATTTTTGCGCTTGCATTTTTTGAGCGCGCCATGCTAAAATAATACTATCGTGCTGCGAATGCGTAAGTCCAGATTTTGGGCTTACGCATTCTTTTTTGCATTTTTGAGGAGGTTTTTGTATGGAAAACTCGAACATCGCTTTCTGGCGGAAGCACCGACCGGAAAGCTCATGCGTCGTTATGCGATGCCGTGCGTCATATCGCTGCTGGTCGGCGCGCTGTATAACATTGTTGACCAGATCTTCATCGCCAACGCTTCCTACCTCGGCTCGTTCGGCAATGCGGCCAATACCGTCGTCTTCCCGATGACGGTCATCGCGCTGGCCATCGCCGTCATGATCGGCGACGGCTGCTGCGCCTTCGTCAGCCTGAGCCTCGGGAAGGGGCGGCCGGAGGACGCCTCGCGCAGCACGGGAAATGCCGTTGTGCTGTCCGTGACCGCGGGCTTTGTCCTGATGGCGATCTACCTGCTGCTGCGCGATCCGCTTCTGACTGTTTTCGGCGGACGGGTGAATGACGAGACGTTCCGCCTTGCGCAGGAATATTTCTTCTGGATCACGCTCGGCATCCCGCTTTATATGTTCGGACAGGCCATGAACCCGGTGATCCGCGCCGATGGCAGTCCGCGCTTTGCCATGCTCTCCACGCTGGCCGGGGCCGTCGTGAATATCATCCTCGACCCGGTCTTTCTGTTCGTCTGCAAGTGGGGCATGATGGGCGCGGCCGTTGCGACCGTGCTCGGGCAGGCGCTGACGGCGGCGCTGGCCGTCTGGTATCTGTTCCACAGCAGGATCGTCCGCCTGCATCCTGCGGATTTCTGCCTGAAGGCGAAGATCGTCTGGCGTACCCTTTCGCTCGGCGCCTGCAGCTTTTTGTCGCAGATCTCACTGGTCGCGGCTATGGCTGCCATCAACAACATGGTGCGAAAATACGGCGCGCTCGACCCGATCTTTTCGCAGACGCAGTATGCCCAGATCCCGATGGCGGTCGTCGGCATTGTCATGAAGTTCTTCCAGATCATCATTTCCATTGTCGTCGGCATGGCGGCGGGCTGCATCCCGATCGTCGGCTACAATATGGGTGCGGAGCGCAGAGACCGTGTCCGGACGCTGTTCCTCCGCCTGCTGCTGTGCGAGGCGCTGGTCGGTGCGGTCGGCCTCATTCTGGTGGAGGGATTCCCACGCGCCCTCATCGGCATTTTCGGTGCGGCAAATGAGAGCGTGTACTATACGGACTTCGCTCTGCGCGCCTTCCGCATTTATTTGTGCATGCTTGTGCTTGCCTGTGTCAACAAGGCCTGCTTCATCTTCCTGCAGGCCATGGGAAAGGCGGCGGCCTCCACGGCGCTGTCTATGGTGCGTGAGATCGTCTTCGGCGTCGGCTTCGCGCTGCTCCTGCCGCTGTTCTGGGGATTGGACGGCGTACTGTGGTCCATGCCGGTCTCGGATATCCTGACGTTTGCCATTTCTGCTGTGCTCATCGTCCGAACGGACCGCGAGCTGCGCGGCGAGGGAAAGGCTTGCCGTCTGGCATGATGTATGGTATACTTGAACCGCGCGAAAAAATTCGGGGCTTTTCGCCCCGAATTTATTTTGTTGAGTTTACTCTGCATGCCCGCGGATATGGTGCCGGTAAAATGCTGCGAGGAACGGCATGGAGATCACGAAGGTCAGAAGGTCTGCCACGGGCTGGCTCATCTCCACACCGGCGCAATGCAGCCACAGCGGCAGGAGCAGCACGGCCGGAAGGAAGAAAATGCCCTGCCTGCAGCTTGCCAGGAACGTCGCGGCCGTGCGGTAGCCGAGGCACTGATAGAGCTGATTGACGAACGTCGAGACGGCCAGCAGCGGCAGAACGATGCAGGAGAAGCGCAGCGTCTCCGCACCGATGCGCACGACCTCCGCGTCGCTGCAGAACCACCACAGGATCGGCCGCGCGAAGATGGCCATGACGATGGCGCAGACCGTGCAGAGCACCGTGCCGACGAGGGAAGAGAACCAGAACGCCTGCCATGCGCGGCGGCGCTTTCCGGCGCTGTAGTTATAGCCTGCAACGGGCTGGAAGCCCTGCCCGATGCCGATGACGAGATTGCGAACGAAGACATAGAGCTTGTTCGCGATCGTGATGGCCGAGACGGCCGCGTCGCCATAGAGGACGGCCTGCATATTGAGCACGGCCGAGGCCACGCTGCCGAGGCCCTGCTTCGGCAGACGGTCGGGAGACCTGTCGTGAAGATAAGCCAGTAATCGCGGAAATGACGGCTCACGATGCGTAGGCGCAGCCGGACGATGGAACGGCCCGTCAGGAAGAACGCCAGCAGGATCACAAAGCTCACGACCTGACTGACGGCTGTGGCCAGCGCCGCGCCGCCTGCGCCCATGCCCAGCGTGAAGATGAACAGGGGATCGAGCACGATATTCAGCACGCCGCCCAGTCCAAGCCCCCACATGGCGAGCGTCGATTCGCCCTCGGCGCGGAGCGTGTTGTTCAGCACGAACGAGGCGCAGCTGACCGGCGCGGCGAGCAGGATCCAGCGGGCGTAGGGGACGGCATAGGGAAGCATGGTGTCCGTGCATTTCAGCGCGCGCAGGATCGGCTTCAACCCGGCAAGACAGCCCCAGCCGACGACCGCACCCGCGAGAATGGCGGCCACAAAGGCGCTGACGGCGTAGCGCTCGGCCGCGTCGTCGTCCTTTTCGCCGAGCTTGCGGCTGATGAGGCTGCCTGCGCCCATGCCGAGTCCGTAGCCGACGGCCTGCAGAATGGCCATGAGCGTGTAGACCATGCCGACTGCAGCCGATGCCGATTTGTTGATTTGGGAGACGAAATAGGTATCCGCTGTGTTGTAAATAACCGTAACGAGCATGCTGATGGTAGTCGGGATCGCCAACGAGCTGACGAGCTGCGGGATCGGCGTGCCGATCATCTTCTCATATTGCTCCGCACTGTTCGGAACATGAGCCATTCAGAATCCTCCGACATTTTCTTTTATTCTATCATATTCCGGCGCGATTTTCCAGAGGAGGAATCCACATATGAAGTTCCCCGAAGCTCAGGCACGCAGGCCTGTGCAATATCCTGATCTTTCTCCCGGCGCTGTTCCTGTTTTTTTGCCATCGGCTTCAATATCCCGCTGGCAAACTGAGGCACGCCGAAGTGGGTCCTTGCCCTGAATTTCCTGCTTGGCTGCGCGGTCTCGCTCGGCTATCTCATTCTTTGGGGCGTTTCCGCTCCTGTGCGCCGATCAGGTTTTTTCCCTGCTGCGGGAGTGGAAGCGCTCCAGCCTGGAATACCGCACGGGCCGGGCGAGATCAGAATGGGCAGTATGCGCTCTACTGCGGCCTCGGCGACCGGGTGGCTGTGCTGACGTATACGAAGCAGGAGGGAAAAAGCACCTCCTGCTCGAAAGGACCTTGCTGCCTACGGAACGAGCGGCAAGAGCAGAACCCGCAGGCGCTGGATCACCCCGAGGAGCAGAAAAGCTGCCGCGCCCGGATCGAAAGCTGGCTCGTCGCCGAGGGCTACCGCTTCGAAGCGGAGACGGAGAAATGATCTGATGACACAAAGTGCGGGCGCTGCTTTTGGCAGCGCCCGCGCAGTTTTTATTTGGGATCCTTTACTGCGGAATATGCGGTTGAGCAAATAGACGCAGAGCATGATGACGAGGATCACAATGAAAATGGAACCCCAGCCGGCGCCCATCAGGCGCAGGGATTCCTACCATGTGGCAGGACGGCCCGGGATCGACTGTTCCGCAACGGCGGTGAGGATCGGCAGCAGCTGCATGGTCATTCCTCCTTACCCAATGGTGTAGACAAGGCTCATGATCAGGCCGCCCGCAATGACGGACGCGATCTGGCCCGAAACATTGACGCCGACGGTGTGCATGAGCAGGAAATTCTGCGGGTCCTCCTTCAGGCCCATCTTGTGGATGACGCGGGAGGACATCGGGAAGGCCGAGATACCGGCCGCACCGATCATGGGATTGATCTTCCTGCCCTTCGGCAGGAACAGGTTCAGGAACTTCGCCACGAGGACGCCGCCCGCCGTGTCGAAGATGAAAGCAACAAGGCCGAGGCCCATGATGAGCAGCGTCTGCGGCTTCAGGAACTGCACCGCGTGCATGTTGAACGCGATGGAGATGCCGAGGAAGATCGTGATAAGGTTCGCCAGCACCTTCTGCGCCGTCTCGGAAAGAGAGTTCAGAACGCCGCACTCGCGGATCAGATTGCCGAACATCAGGAAGCCGACGAGCGCGACTGCCTTCGGGGCAAAGATGCCCGTGATGATCGTGATGACGATGGGGAAGAGAATGCGTGTTGTTTTGAGATCTGCTTCGGCTCATACGGCATGCGGATGAGCCGCTCCTTCTTCGTTGTCAGCAGGCGGATGACGGGCGGCTGGACGATGGGGACCAGCGCCATATAGGAATAGGCAGCGACGGTGATCGCGCCGATGTAGCCGCTCTGCAGGGCGTTTGCCACGACAATGGATGTTGGGCCGTCCGCCGCGCCGATGATAGCGATGGAGGCGGAGTCGCGGATGTCAAAGCCGCAGAGGCTCGCAACGAAAAATGTGAAAAATATGCCAAACTGCGCCGCCGCGCCGAAGATCATCAGCTTGGGGTTCGACAGCAGCGGACCGAAATCGATCATTGCACCGATGCCGATGAACAGTATGAGAGGGAACAGCTCATTTGCGATGCCCTTTTCATACAGCAGGTGCAGAATTTCGAGGTCCGCGCCCGGCAGATTCATCAGGATCGCGCCGAAGCCGATCGGCAGCAGCAGCGAGGGCTCCATATCCTTGGCGATGGCGAGATAGATGAGCACCGCGCCGATGAGCCACATGACGATGAGCTTCCAGCCGTCTCCCTGCAGCAGGGACTGCGCATTTTCTAACAGAACTTCCAAATACGTTGCCTCCCTTTTGGCAGTATAATAATTCAATTATAATCGAACGTCCCGGCAGATGCAAGAGGATAGAATGTTAAATCTGGGTAAAGTACACAAAATTTCCGCAGGGCTGGTAGGCGGACCGTTCCTGTGATACAATATAGATACAAGGCAGATGCAAACTATCCTCAGGAAATGCTTTTTGGGAGGAAAAATCATGATCCGGATTTTGATCGTGGAAGATGAAATAACGATCGCGCGGCTGATCGACCTGAATCTCAGCGCGTGCGGCTACGAATGCACCTGCGAATATGACGGCCTGGCGGCCGCAGACCTTCTGGAGCAGATGAGCTTCGATCTGATCCTTCTGGATATCATGCTTCCTGGGGCGGATGGCTTCGAACTGATGGATCTGATCCGCCCGACGAAAACGCCGGTGATCTTCCTGACGGCGCGCGGCTCGGTCAGCGACCGCGTCAACGGTCTGCGCGCCGGAGCGGATGACTATCTTGTCAAGCCGTTTGATATTGTGGAGCTGATTGCGCGGGTGGAGAGCGTCCTGCGCCGCACCGGAAAGACCGGAGACCGGTATACCGTAGGAGATGTGTGCATCGACGCACGAGCCATGCGCGTCACACGCGGCGGCGAACCGATTCTGCTCACGCCGAAGGAATTTGACCTGCTGCTCCTGTTTGTACAGAACCGGAACATCGCGCTGTTCCGCGAAACGATCTATGAGCGCGTCTGGGGCACGGAATTCACGGGTGACAGCCGCACGGTCGACCTGCATGTGCAGCGGCTGAGGCGAAAGCTGGGCTGGCAGGGAAAGCTCCTGACGATCTATAAGACAGGCTACCGACTGGAGGTGACGGATTGAGATTTGCTGCCAAAATGACCGCCCTCATCACCATGCTGCTGGCGGCTTCTCTGGCCGTCGGCGGCTACCTGGTCATGAGCAGCTCGTTTGACGCGCGTCTGCAGGGACAAGTCCGCGATGCGCAGGAGGGGGTACGGCTGCTCGGCATGACGGTGCAGGCGCTCTGCGCCAGAGAGCAGGGACAGGACACCGTTTCCTCCGGCGCGATCGAAAGAGCGCTGGAGGCCCTGCCGCAGGACCGCAGCTACTGCCTGCACGCGGCGGACGGCACGGTTTTATCCGAAAGCGCGGACTTCCCACAGGAGGCGGTGCAGAACGGAAGGGCGGGCGTGATCGTCTCCCGTGTGCAGAATACCACCTCCGGCAGCCGCCTGATCACAACGTCGCTGCTTACACTGTACGGCGGTACATACTCTCTGACTTGCCTGAACGACATTACGGACATGCTGCGCGAAGCGGAGACGGAATTGCAGCGCTTTCGATGGATCCTTGCCGCTGTGCTTGGGGCTGCGGTCGCGGCAACGGCAGCTCTGTCTGTCTATATGACGCGGCCCCTCCGCCGCATCTCGCGCACGGCGCGGCAGCTTGCGGCCGGGCAGACGGACAGGCGCGTCACGGTTCGCACCGATGACGAGCTTGGCGATCTGGCGCAGAATTTCAACGCCATGGCCGATGCGCTCGAGGCGCGGCTGCGGGAGCTGGCGGCTGCGGCGCAGCGTCAGAAGGAATTTACGGCCAGCTTTGCGCATGAGCTGAAAACGCCTCTGACCTCCGTCATCGGCTATGCCGACACACTGCGCAGCAGAACGCTTCCGAGCGAGATGCAGTTTGAAGCAGCCAACGCGATCTACACCGAGGGGAAACGTCTGGAGCGCATGTCGTTCGCGCTGCTGGACCTGTTTGCGCTTGAGCGCAGCGAGCCTTCCTTTTCCCGGGTGCAGACCGGTGCGCTCGCGGCCTCCGTGCAGAAAAGCTGCGAATACCGGCTTGCCCGGCAGAAGCAGAGCCTGCAGTGCGATGTGGAGGAGGCGGCCGTCTGGGGCGAACCGGAGCTGCTGCGGACGCTGCTGCTCAATCTGCTCGACAACGCGCACAAGGCCTCCCCGTCAGGCGCGGTTCTGCAGCTGCGCGGCAGAGTCGTTCCGTCGGGCTATTTGTTCTGCGTGATCGATCCGGGACGCGGCATTCCTCCGGAGGAGCTGTCGCGTATCACCGATCCGTTTTATATGGTGGATAAATCGCGCGCCAGAGCGGCGGGCGGCGCGGGCCTCGGCCTGACGCTGTGCCGGAAGATCGCCGAGGTCCATGGGTCGAGCCTGCGCTTTGAGAGCGTGGTCGGCGAGGGAACGCGCGTGTCATTCCTTCTGAAAGGAGAGCAGAAATGAAGCGGATGCGAAGCTGGTGGCTGGTAGCCGCGGCCTGCGCGGTCCTTGCGGCAGCTCTTCTGCTTCCGCAGCGTTTTCTGCAGCAGAAGCTCGACCGCGTGGCCGAGACGGAATTTTCCGTCGATGGCGCAGAGCTGGATATGGAGGAAGCGGTGACTCTGATGGAACGGCTCCGCCTTGCCGCCGTCGGCGAGTTTATTGCGCAGAATACCGGCGATGACGCCGGCGCGCTGACGGCGCAGACGCAGCAGTGGCTGCTCGATGCGCAGAGTGTTATCCCGCAGCCGATCCGGCCGTATATCGACCTGTCAGGTGAGGTATTTGCGGAAAGCGGATGGATCCTTGACACGGCCTCGGGCACGGTATTTTCGGCGATCCGTGCGTCGCTGCACCATGCGCCGTTTATTGACACGATCATTCTGCTCGATGCGCAGACCGGCAGGCTGCTCCATCTGGAGATGCTGTTCTATCAGGAGTCCGATTATCTGATCCTGCTGCAGGACCTGCCGGATACTCTGGAGGATACGGACGGCTGGCGGCAGCGAGTGGCAGATTATTACGGCTTGACGGCCAATGCATTCCGGCCGGAGGACTCCTTGTCAAGCAGTGGTATTCCACGGCAGAGCCCAGCGAATTGGGCTTCGTGCTGGGGGATGCCGACGGAAATGCGGTCACCTATGGCTTTCGGCACGGCGCTGCGCCGGGGATGGCGATCGCGCTGGGCTCGTTCGGCAGTTGACGCAGCGTCCCGCCTGTGGTAAAATGGGTGAGATTTCCGATACGGATACGCGCTCCCGCCGGTGCGGGGGCAGAAAGGAACGTACCATGATCGAATATGTGACCATCGATCAGGCGGCGGAGCTGGACGCCTTTGTCCTCCGGCAGCCAAACTGTCATTTCATGCAGACCTCTGCATGGGGCCGCGTGAAGGAGGGATGGGGCTGGACCGGCATCCTCTGCCGCGACGAGAAGGGCGAGATCATCGGCTCCATGGCCATTCTGGAGCACCGCATCCGTCATATGCACACAGGCTTCCTTTATGCGCCGCGCGGGCCGATCTTCCGCGACGGCGACTACGCCACGCTCGAGGCGCTTGTGGATGCCATGCGCGCGCTGGCCGAGAAGCGCGGCGACTATATGATCCGCATCGACCCGATGCTGGAGGAGACGGACACGGCGTTTCTGGACGAGGTGCGCCGTCTGGGCTTTTTTTACCGTCAATCAGGCAAGCGATTTTTCCCTGTTCCAGCCGCGCATGTGCTATGTGCTCGACCTGCAGGGCTTCACGCCGGAGTCGCTTCTGGCCTACTATAATAAAACAAAGCGCTATGACATCCGCCGCGCGGAGCGCAACGGCGTGACTGTCCGGCTGGGCGATGTCTCGGATATCCCGGTGTTTTACCGCATGATGCTCGCCACGGCGGCAAAGAACGGCTTTACCGCGCGGCCGCAGCAGTACTATGCGCACTTCGAGGCGCGCTTGGCCCCATGGCCAAGCTGTACCTTGCGGAGAAGGACGGCGTCATCATTGCCGCGAGCATCACGGCCGAGCTCGGCAACCGCGTGTGGCATATGTATGCCTGCTCGGACCGTGCCTATCAGGCGGATTTTCCGAATGAGCTGATCCAGTGGCAGATGCAGCGCGACGCGCTCGAGGGCGGCTACCGTTACTTCGACTTCCGCGGCGTCGAGGGCTATCCCGTGCCGGAGAATCCCTATTACGGCCTGCATCACTACAAGCAGGGCTTCGGCGCGCAGTTCCATGCCTATGTCGGCCAGTGCGACCGCGTGCTGCACCCGATGCGCGCAAAGCTCGTCCATACCCTGCAGAAGATATTCGTGCGCGAGTAATATCGAATTATTTGCTGGTTTTCGTTTTTTCCTCTATACAAAATCTGTAAGATACGCTATAATAATTTTGGCTGATTCCTACAAAAATTTTGAAAGGCGGATATCCACATGAACGCGTTTTTTACCGGCAGACATTCTCTTCCCGCAGGTCGATTCCATGGAGAAGTGGGCGGTCATCGCCTGCGATCAGTTCACCTCTGACCCTGCCTATTGGGAGCGTGTCCGGCAGCATGCCGAGGGTTCTCCCTCGACGATCAACCTTATTCTGCCCGAGGCAGAGCTTGGTACCCCTGCAGGAGGCTGCGCACACGGCGCTCATCAACCGCACAATGGCGGAATATCTCGATGCCAACGTCTTCCGCACGCTGAAGGATTCGTTTGTTTATGTGGAGCGCACGCTGGAAAACGGCTCCATCCGCCGCGGCCTTATCGGTATGGTTGATCTGGACGCCTATGACTATTCCACCGGTTCCGTTTCGCCCATCCGCGCCACGGAGCGCACGGTCGTTGAGCGCATTCCGCCGCGCATGCGCGTCCGCCGCGAAGCGCCCGTCGAGCTGCCGCACATCCTGATGCTGGCGGACGACCATGAGCATGTGCTCATCGAGCCGATCGCGGAGAAGAAGGACAAGCTCGAGAAGCTCTATGACTTTGACCTCATGGAGGACGGCGGCCACATCCGCGGCTGGCTCGTCGACGGCGAGGAAGCCGCTGCGTTCAATGCCCGCCTGACGGACTATACCGCAAACGTCGGCAAGAAGTACGAGGGCCTGAAGGGCGTTCCCATGGTGTTCGCCGTCGGCGACGGCAACCATTCCCTTGCTACGGCAAAGTCCTGCTATGAAGAACTGAAACGCAACCATCCCGGTGAGGATCTGTCGAACCATCCCGCGCGCTATGCGCTCGTGGAGCTGGAGAACATCCATGATCCCGCGCAGGTCTTTGAGCCGATCCACCGCGTTGTGACGGGCTGCGACCCGAAGGCGCTGCGGAAGGCGCTGGAGAGCCAGGCCTGCGCCGAGGGTGGCTTCCCTGTGACGTGGTACGCGGGCGAGGAGTCCGGCACGGTGCTGCTCGACCGTTCGCTCAGCGAGCTGGCCGTCGGCGTGCTGCAGGGCTTCCTGGACAGCTATCTGGCCGATCATCCCGGCGAAGTGGACTACATCCATGACGACGACGCGCTCATCGCGCTGGCAAAGCAGCCGAACGCCATCGGCTTCCTGCTGCCTGCGATGGAGAAGAGCCAGCTGTTCCGCGGCGTCATTGCCGACGGCATCCTGCCGCGCAAGACGTTCTCCATGGGCCACAGCCGCGAAAAACGTTACTATCTCGAAGGCAGAAAGATCAAATGACAACTCTGACCGAAGGCGCATTTGCAAAGATCAACCTCACGCTCGACGTGCTGGACCGCCGCGAGGACGGCTATCACGATATCCGCAGCATTCTACAGACTGTTGCCCTGCGCGACGATATCGAGCTCCTGCTGGACACCGGCACGGGCTGGCGCATCGAGTGTGAAACGGCGGGCATCCCGCTGGACGAAACGAATCTGGCCTGGCGTGCCTCTCGCGTGTTCTTTGACACGTTCGGCGGCGAGCCGGACGGCCTGACCATCCGCATCACCACGCATCCGTCGGGGCGGCTGGCAGCTGAACTATATTAAGACGTCCATCTATGAAACTCGACGATGTCGCGCTTGCAACCGGACACTATGGCGCCGCGCTTGAAAAGGGCGATCTCGGCCATCGGGGCCTGTTTTGAGCAGGTCGCCATTCCGGACCATTGGACTGAACTATATTAAGTCCATCATGATGTCCTACGGCGCCTATGGCGCGCAGATGACGGCGGCTCGCTGTTTATGAATATGCCGCCGTCGCCTGCACGATGCTCAAGGACAATTATCCGCAGGTCTTTATCGCCAAAACGGTATAAAATTTCCAAAAATCCGTCCATTCTATGAGGCAACTACGGAATGGACGGTGTTTTTATGAAAAAAATCGAAAAGGATCCTCTGCTGGCTGCTGTCGCTTGCTCTGTTGACCGGCAGCATTTATACGGCCGATACGCTCGTGCGGCAGCGCAGGCTGGCGCGGAAGACCGTGCGGCTGCATGTCATTGCCAATTCCGATGAAGCAGCTGATCAGGCGCAGAAGCTGCGCGTGCGCGACGGCGTGCTGGCCTGCGTGTCCGGCCTGACGGCAGACTGCGAAACGGCGGATGATGCGCGCGAATGCATTGCAGCCCACTTGCCGGAGATCGCGGAGGCGGCGCAGCGCGTGCTTGCGGGCAGCGGCTATGACGTGACGGTCAGCCTCGGCCCGGAAACCTACGGCACACGGGACTATGCCAGCTTTTCTCTGCCTGCCGGGACATACCCCTCGCTGCGGGTGCAGATCGGCGAAGCCGCCGGGAAAAACTGGTGGTGCGTCGTGTTCCCGACGCTCTGCACGGCCGCAACGAGCGATGAGGCGGAGCTGCAGGGCCGCCGGGAGGTTTTGACGAGGACGAGGCTGCATGGATCACGGAGGAGCAGCCGGAATACCGCCTGCGCTTCAAAACGCTCGAGTGGCTCCAGAAGCTCAAAGAACTGTTTTCATGAACCAGCCCTTAATGCCGTGACCCGGCTCTCAGCTTGTCAAAAAAGTCCTGTTGAACTTTTTCGCCAAGCTGCTATCAGAATTGCAAAATCAATTTTTGCAGCATGATTTTGCAATTCTGCCGCTGCGGCGGGTTGATTTAACGCGAAAGGAAACCCTGACGGTTTCCTTTCACCACTTTTTCTTCCCTCCGGAACCTTTGGCTGGGCAGTTTTTCAACAGTCCGCAGCTCACGCCGTGACCCAGCGTGGGCTTTTTTTTCGCACGGCGTGTGTTACAATAGGTAAAAAGAGGTGAGGAACATGCTGGAGCTTTGGCTTTGTCCGAGCAGAAAACAGAACACGGCCCGCGTGATGCAGGCGTTCTGCGAAAAAACGGCGCAGCGCATCCTGGTCGTGCCGGAGCAGTTCTCCCACGAGGCCGAACGCATGCTCTGCCGCGCGGGCGGCGACACGATCAGCCGCTTTGCCGAGGTCCTGAGCTTTTCCCGGCTGGCCGCGCGCGTGTTTTCCATCGAGGGCGGCTCCGCCTGCGAGGAGACGGACGCGGGCGGACGGCTGCTGCTGATGGCGCTGGCTGTGGAGCAGGTGCGCCCGCGGCTGAAGCTGTTCGGTGCCAGCACGTCCCGGCCGGAATTTTTGCTGCAGCTGCTCGACACGCTGGAGGAATTCCGTGCCTACTGCCTGCGGCCGGAGCTGCTGCGCGCGGCATCGGAGAAGCTCAGCGGCGCGCTGGCCGTGAAGACCGAGGAATTTGCCCTCCTGATGGAGAGCTATGACGCCGCCTGCGCCAATGCGGGGCAGGACCCGTCCAGCCGCCTGACGCGGCTTGCCGCCGCGCTGGAGACCGGGACGTTTGCTGCAGGGCGGCAGCTGTATCTTGACGGCTTTACCGACCTGAACGGCGTGGAGCTGGAGATCCTGACGCAGCTCCTTGCAGGCGGGGCGGAGGTGACCGTTGCGCTGAGCTGCGACAGCCCGGCGGGCGGTGCGCAAATTTTCGATGCTGCGCGGGATACGATCCGCAGCCTGCAGAGAGCGGCCCGGCAGGTGGGCGCGGCGGTACAGCTCCGGGAATTCCCGGCAGAGGATGAGGCTTTTTCGCCTCTGCTGCGCGCGCTGTTCGGCAGGGGAGCGGCCTGCCCGGCGCTTCCGGGCGTCTGCCTTCCGTGCGCGCCGGATATCGAGACGGAGTGCCGCGCTGCGGCGGGTGAAATTCTGCAAAGGATGGAGGGCGGCGCGCGCTGGCGCGACATTGCCGTGGCCTGCGCCGACCCGGAGACCTATCGTCCGGTGCTCGAGACCGTCCTGCGCCGTGCGGGCATCCCGGCCTATTTTGCCGGAACGCGCGATCTGCTCCGTGAGCCGGTCGTGCGCATGCTGCTTGCCGCGCTGGAAGCGGCCTCGGGCGGCATGGAGCAGGAGGCCGTTCTGGCGTACTTAAAATCCGGCCTTTCTCCGCTGGACGCTGCCGCGTGCGACGCACTGGAGAACTATGCCGTGATCTGGAACATTCAGGGTGCGCGCTGGGAGCGCGAATGGACGATGGACCCGGCCGGGCTGCACGGCCGCGCTGCGCCGCCGGAGCGATTGGCCGAGCTGAACGCATGGCGCGCAGAGGCGATCGCCCCCCTGTCCGCCCTGCGGCGCGGTTTGCGCGCCGCGCAGAATACGGGCGAGATGGTGCTGGCGCTCTATCATTTTCTGGAGCAGACCGGTCTGCGCGAGCGGCTGAACGAGCGTGCGCAGGAGGCCTATCGGAGCGGGAGCCTGCAGAAGGCGCAGGAGCTGACGCAGGTCTACGGCATTGTCTGCACGGTGCTGGAGCAGCTGTACGGCGTGCTCGGCCGCACCGTCCGCACGGCGGACGCATTTTTCCATATTTTCCGCGTCGTTCTGAGCCAGTATGATATCGGCACGATCCCGGCCCAGCTCGACAGCGTCACGGTCGGCAGCGTCATGTCGCTCCGCCGTGCGGATGTGCCGCATCTGCTGCTGCTCGGCGCGAACGAGGGGGCGTTCCCGGCTGCTGCCGCGCCGCGCAGCCTCTTGACGGATGCCGAACGCGCCAGCCTGCAGCGCATGGGGCTGGAGGTCGGCCCTGCTGCTTCGGCCCGGCTCGACCGCGAGCTTGCCGCCATGGCGAGCGTGCTGGAAGCGCCGCGGCGCTCACTGTGGGTCAGCGCCGTGCAGGAGAGCGGGAATCCTACTTTTCCACAGGCTGACGGAGCTGCAGCCGCAGGCGGTGCGCGGGGGGCGACGGATGAGGCGCTGGTGCTGCGCGCGCCGCAGGCCTATCCATGAGCGTTGGCTGCCCGCCGCGGGCGGCCTGCTGCAGGAGCCGATGTTTGCCGGGGCTGCGCGCGTGCGGAGCAGGCCCGGACCTATTCGCCCGGCTCGCCCGGCCGGAGACGGCGCGGGCGCTCTATGGCGCGGAGCTGCACTTCTCCTCCTCGCGCATCGATGTGCTGGCCGGATGCCGCTTTGCACATTTTCTGCGAGTATGGCCTGCGGGCGCAGGAACGCGAACCGGCGGAATTCGACAGCGGTTCCGGCACGTTCGTGCACGACGTGCTGGAGCATGTCGTGCAGCAGACGGAGCGCGAGGGCGGGTTTGCCGCCGTGCCGCGCAGCCGGGTGCAGGAACTGGCGCAGGAGCGCATGGAGCAGAACGCACAGACCCTGCTCGAGACTTTCCCGGACTCGGGCCGGACGGGCTATCTGCTCCGGCGGACGTTTGACGAGGTGACGCAGGTCGTCGACGAGCTGTATGACGAGCTGTCCGTCTCCGCCTTCCGCCCGAAATTCTGCGAGTTGGAATTCTCGGCGCGCGGCGCGCTGCCGGGTGTGGCCTTTGCCGGGGAACGCTGCCGCGGCGTTGTGGAGGGCTTTGTTGATCGTGTAGACGTCTGGCAGAGCGGCGGCCGGCCTATGTCCGCGTTGTGGACTACAAGACCGGCAAAAAGAGCTGATTATACGAACGTGCTGCACGGGCGCGGGCTGCAGATGCTGCTGTATCTTTTGCCCTCGTCCGGCAGGGCGGACATCTGCTCCATGGCGAGCCGCTGCCTGCGGGCGTGCTGTATTTCCCGGCGCGCATCGAGCGCGTCTCCGTGCGCGACCGTCTTGCGCAGGCCGAGATCGAAAAGGAGCGCCGCAAGCAGCTGCGCCGCTCCGGCGTGCTGCTGAACAGCGATCCGGTGCTCGAGGCTATGGAGCCGTGCGGCGGGAGCCCGCGTTTTCGCCGTATACGCTTGACAAGGAGGGGCGAAAACTGGCGACCTTGCTCGTTTGCCCAGCTTGCCCAGCTGGAGCGCTTCGTGTTTCAGACGCCGCGCTCGGCGACGAGCTGGCGGACGGCCGCATCGACCCGGATCCCTGCATCCGGGATGCGAAGGACAGCGCCTGTGCGTTCTGCCCCTATTCGGAGGTCTGCGCCGGGCATGAGCAGCCGCGCTGGCTGAAGAAGATCACGGCGGAGGAATTCTGGCAGACGCTGGAAAGGAGAGAGCATGGCTGAGATCGTATTGACACCCGGACAGCGGGCGGCGGTGGAGAGCCGCGGCTGCGCCCTGCTGGTCGCGGCGGCCGCAGGCTCCGGTAAGACCCGCGTCTTGATCGATCGCGTGCTCGATCAGGTCATCCGCGAGGGCAGGCACGTTGACGAATTCCTGCTCATCACCTTCACGCAGGCGGCTGCAGCGGAGCTGCGCGGCAAGCTGCTGGCGGAGCTGAACCGCCGCCTTGCCGCCGACCCGGAGAACCGCCATCTGCAGCGGCAGCTCAGCCGCGTCTATCTGGCGCAGATCTCCACGGTCCACAGCTTCTGCGCGGCGCTCCTGCGGGACTATGCCCACACGTTCTGGAGCTGCCCGCCGATTTCCGCCTTGCAGACGAGCAGGAGGCAGCCGCCTTGCGGGAGCGCGCCGTGCGCGCCGTTCTCGAGGAGGCCTATGCCGATCCGTCGCCCGCCGTGCGCGCTGCGCTGGATCTGCCCGGCGCAGGACGGGACGACCGCGCACTGCAGGAGTTGATCGTGCGCGTCTACACGAACCTGCAGTGCTATCCCGATCCGGCTGCGACGGCGGACCGCTGGGAGGTCATGCTGGATGTGACGGACTGCACGGACCCCGGCCAGACGATCTGGGGCGAGTGGCTGCTGCGGGAGCTGCAGCGCGGCCTGCAGAGCGATGCGGCCATGCTGCGCCGCGCGCTGGCGCTTGCTGAGGAGAACGAGGCCGTTTCCGCCTATGTGCCCGTGCTGCAGGCCAATCTCCTGCTGCTCGAGGCGCTGGCCTCTGCCGGATCGTGGGAGGCGCTTGCGCGCATCCCGCCGGATTTCGGCCGTTTCCCGGCGATCCGAAAATGCGCCGATCCGGAGACGCAGGAGCGCATCAAGCGCCTGCGCACGGACACCGTCGCGCGCGTGCGGCGCAGGCTCGAGCCGTTCTCTTTGCAGCCGGACGAGACGCTGCGGGAGCTCAGCGGAAGCGCGGAGGCGCTGCGCGGACTGCTGGCCCTGACGCGGGCATTTTCCGCGCGCTTTGCGGCGGAAAAGAGCAGAAGGCACCTGCTCGACTACAACGATCTGGAGCATTTTGCCCTTCGCCTGCTGACGGACCGCTCCGGCGCGCCGACGGCGGCCGCCCGCGAGGTGGCCGGGCGCTACGCCGAAATTCTCGTGGACGAATATCAGGATACGAACCGCGTGCAGGAGGCAATTTATTCCGCGATCTCGCGGGAGGCCGCAAATGTGTTCCTTGTTGGCGACGTGAAGCAGTCCATCTACCGCTTCCGTCTGGCCGACCCGACCATTTTTCTGGAAAAATACCGCACGTTTGCGGAGAAGCCCGCTGCAGGAGAGCCGCGCCGCATCCTGCTTTCGGATAATTTCCGTTCCCATGCGGAAATCCTGTCTGCAGCGAATGACGTTTTCCGCCTGACGATGACGGAGCGGACCGGCGGCCTTGTCTACGGCGATGCCGCGCGCCAACCGGACATTCCCGGACATGGGTCAGCCTGCCGTGGAGCTGCATGCCATCGACTACAGCCCGGCCGGGGACGGCGCGCCGCCGGACCGCGCGGCGGCCGAGGCGGAGTTTGTCGCCGCGCGCATCGCGGAGATGCTGCGGCAGGAGGAGAAGATCCCGGACGGCGACGGACTGCGGCCCGTCCGGCCCGGTGATATCGTCATCCTGATGCGCTCGCTCTCCGGCCGGACGCAGACCTATCTCGACGCCCTGCGGCGGCACGGCATTCCGGCCTCCTGCGGCAGCGACGACCTGTTTGCCGCAGAGGAGATCCGCTTCCTCTTCGCACTGCTGCAGATCATCGACAACCCGCATCAGGATATCCCGCTGCTGACGGTGCTGCTTCGCCGTTTGGCGGCTATCCTGCCGACGCGTTGTCTGGCTGCGCGCTGGGATCGACCTGGAGCAGCTGATCCCTGAGTGAGTGGTCGGTGGCCCAGCCTCGCTGCGGCCGGGCAGCCGGACGTGCGCTGCAGGGCGGCCACCCGTGGCGCATTCAACTCCATACTGCTGTGCAGGCCGCCCCGGAGGCGGGGACTGCCGCATCGGCCGAACCGGCGTGTGAGCAGCCGCCGGAGCCGCGCTTCCTTCCACCCTATGGCCACGCAGCGGCGGTGACGATGCCGACAAAGCTGACAGCGACGCAGCTCAAGGGCCGCGAACTGGATAACGAGGCGGCCGAGCAGACCGCACAGGCGCCGAAGCTTCATTTCCCGGTCCCGCGCTTCGAAGAGGGGAGAAGGGCATTGACAGCGGCGGAGCGCGGCACGGCGCTGCACCTTGCCATGCAGCACCTGAACTATGCAGCCTGCGCAGACGAGTCAGGGCTTCGTTCGGAACTGGAGCGGCTCGGGCGGCAGAAATTTCTGACGCCGCAGCAGCTTGAGGCGGTCGACCCGGAACGGCTGCACCGCTTCTTTTGCCTCGCCGCTGGGGCAGCGCGTGCTGCAGGCCCCACAGGTTGTGCGGGAGTTCAAATTCTCCGTGCTGGACGACGGCGCGAATTATGATCCGGCGCTGGAGGGGGAGGAGATTTTGCTGCAGGGCGTTACGGACTGCTGCCTCATCGAGCTGGACGGCCTGGTCATTCTTGATTTCAAGAGTGACCGCCTGCGCCCCGGTGCGGAGCGCGAGCGCGCGAATACTATCGCGGTCAGCTTGATGCCTACAGCCGCGCGCTGTCGCGTATTTTTTTGAGCTGCCGGTGTCGGAGCGCATTGTGTATTTCTTTGCAACGGACACCGCCGTCAGCCGCAAAAAAGTCCCAGCCCTGCATGGAAAAACACCATGCAGGGCCGGGAAGCTTTTGTGAAAGGATTTTTGACAAGCTCAAACGAGACCCGTTTCACTGGGCTCTCGTTTGAAAAGGCTGCGGCTCGCTGCATCGCACGAAGGGCACGCCTGCGGCGCACCCTTCGCACGTTTGCGAACCGAGCGGTATTTTCTCCGACGTACACGCCGCCGGAGAAAATGATTTCCATTTTCTTTGCGCTTGCGAGCGCAAACTCTGCGAGGCTTTTTGCACAAACTGAGGAAACCCTGACGATTTCCTTTTGCCTTCGGCCGGGAGGCTTTTTGCTGCGTCAGGCCTTTTACCGCGCGGACAAAGGCTGCGGGTCGGCAGCCTAGGCGCTGCCCGCGACGAGGACGTTCGCGCCGTTATCGCGGCAGATCTTTGCTGTCTCCACATTGACGCCGCCGTCAACCTCCAGCTCACAGGCTGGGTTCTGCTCGTCGATCCACTGGCGGATCTGATGCAGCTTCGGCATGGTACTGTGCAGGAACGACTGTCCGCCAAAGCCCGGCTCGACTGTCATCACAAGGATGAGATCGCACAGCGGCAGGAACGGCAGCACGGCCTCTGCAGGGTGTTCGGCTTGACGGAAATGGCAGCGCGCACACCGTTTTCCCGGATGCGGCGCAGGGCCTCCAGCGTGTTTTCCTGCGTGTCGGCCTCAACATGGAGCGTGAGGATGCTGCTTCCGGCCTTGCAGAACGCATCAACATAGCGGATGGGCCGCTCGATCATCAGATGGACATCCAGCGGCAGGGGGCGATGCGCGAAATGGCAGCGACGACCGGGATGCCGATGGTGATATTCGGAACAAACATGCCGTCCATGACGTCGACGTGGACGTAATCGGCTCCTGCGGCGGGCAGAGCGGATATCTCGCTCCAGATTGACAAAAAATCCGCGGACAAAATGGACGGTGCGACCTTGATCATAGTGTAAATAACCTCCTTGCAGTTCTTCCTGAACCTCTGCTCTTCATTATAGCGAATTTTCCGGGGCTGTCAATTTGAAAATGGATGGAATTTCCATGATTTTTCCCGGCGGAGCGGCGCAAACTAGGCTCGAAATCAAGCAAAGGAGGAACCGTTCATGAGCTGTGATTGCCATGCCAACCATTGCATCCAGTGCTCCGTTACCCAGTGCCGGAACCACTGCAGCGACGAAAACTACTGCTCGCTCGAGCGCATCCAGGTCGGCACCCACGAGTCCGATCCCACGATGAAGCAGTGCACGGACTGCATGTCCTTCGTTCGCAAGTGATCCTTCTGCAAGCCCGCTGCCCGGCAAACCGGACGGCGGGTCTTTTTTTTCTGCGTGGCGGCATAGGCTGGAACAGAACAATGGGAGAGGGGATCGCCATGGGTGGAAAACAGGGAAGGAAAAACGGAATTGGCTGCCGCTGCAGCTGGCGGCGGCCCATGCCGCTGGCAACGCTGGCGCTGGCCGCATTGGCTGCACGCCTGATCCTGGGCGGGAAGCTGCCGGAAAGCAGTCTGCCGGTTGCCGCGGGCGTGATCGCGGGGCTGGTCGCCTTTCTCGGTGCGCTGATCGCAGCCCTGCACAGCGGACGGCGGAAGCTGCTTTGCGGGCTTGGGGCGGCAGGCGGCTATGCGCTGTTTTTGCTGCTGGGGACCCTGCTGTTCTTCGGCGTACATTACGGGGAAGCACTGCCGGTCCTGCTGCCGCTGGCCGGTGCGGGGCTGCTCGGCGCTCTGCTCGGGGCCGGGCGCCGGAAAAAGCGCCGCTATGCATAAATCGAAAACGGATAAATGCAGGAGAACTTGCAAATATGCAAAAACACAGCATGTGGTGAATATACAGATAATGAATACAACATCTGGTGGAATATGCAGATGAGCCGCTGAATTACGATGTCTCCGTTGCATTGGTTAACATAATATTGTTAACATAATTCTTGAGCATAATATACAAAGTTTTCCTCTCCGGGCCGGAAAGGATTGAAATCCGGGAAAATATGCGTTATTATATTCTACACTGCCAGAAATGTTTGCAGAACGCTCCGGTTGCCTCCTGTATGCGCCGGGCCGCTGCGGCATAGTTTTTTGCTGGCGAGAGGGAACGCAAGATGGGGAAGCTCGTGGCTGCATATGAATCCTACCTTATGAATATCAGGCACGCATCGGACAATACGGTCGCTTCCTATCTGCGCGATGTGCGGCAATTTACCACCTATCTGGAGCAGACGGATGGCCCTGCGCTGGAGGCGTGCACGCAGGAGACGGTCTGTGCCTATGTGCGCCATTTGACGAGTATCGGCAAGTCGCCCGCAACGGTCTCCCGGTGTGTGGCGTCGCTCAAGAGCTTCTATGGCTACTGCGTCTCCACCGGCGCGGTCGCGCAGTCTCCTGTGCATGATATCCCGCAGCAGAAGGCAGAAAAGCGCCTTCCTCAGATTTTGACCGGCCGCGAGGTCGAGCTGCTGCTCGAACAGCCGAAGTGTACGGATATGAAGGGCTACCGCGACAAGGCCATGCTCGAGACGCTCTATGCCACCGGCATGCGCGTCAGCGAGATGATCGCGCTGAATGTTTCGGACGTCAGTCTGGCGGGCGGCTTTGTCCGCTGCATCGGGAATGGGAAGTCCCGCATCATCCCGATCTACCCGGCGGCCATCCGTGCCCTGACGGCCTATGTGACGGATATCCGGCCGAATATGATCGCCGAGCCGGACGAGCAGGCCCTGTTCGTCAACCTGAACGGCGGCCGCATTTCCAGACAGGGCTTTTGGAAGATCATCAAGCACTATCAGCAGACCGCGCAGATGGACAAGGAGATCACACCGCATACGCTGCGCCACAGCTTTGCGGCCCATCTGCTCGAAAACGGCGCGGACCTGCATTCCCTGCAGGAGATGCTCGGCCACAGCGATATCTCCTCCACGCAGGTCTATGCGCAGGTCGTGAAAAAGACGCTCAAGAGCGTCTATGAAAAATACCACCCGCGCGCTTAAAGAAAAAGCTTCGGAGCTGGTGAAGTGATATGTTCCCTCTATGAGACGATGAAAGACACCGTCACATAGGGGGGAGCATTTTCATGCCGCGGAGGAAGCAGTCCCGGTGCTGCGCGGGGATACTCTTATGAGAGGAGCCCATACCCCCGCAGCACACTGCCCGCAGGCGGCTGCGGTGCGGCTCCTCCAGCGGCGACAGCGGCAGGCGGAGCGTCCCGCCGCACAGGCCAAGCTCCTCCATGGCGGCCTTGACCGGGATGGGGTTCACGACGCAGAACAGCGCCTCGCACAGCGGCAGCAGCTCCAGCTGGCGGCGCGCGCCTTCACGGAAATCTCCGGCAAGGCAGGCATTCGTCATGGCAACGACGGCCTCCGGCGCGACGTTCGACACCACGGAGATCACGCCGCTGCCGCCGAGCGCCATGATCGCGGCCGTCTGGTCGTCGTTGCCGCTCCAAACCGGTAGACCGCACCGGCCCAGCAGCTGTGCGGCTCGGCTGATGCTGCCGCAGGCTTCCTTGATGCCTGCAATATGCGGATGGCGGGCGAGCGCCCGCACCGTCTCCGGCAGGAGGTCGACGCCGGTGCGCGACGGAACATTATAGAGCACGAGCGGCAGGGGAGACGCGTCCGCGATCGCGGTATAGTGCTCAAGCAGGCCTGCCTGTGTCCCTTTATTATAGTAGGGCGTGACGGCCAGCAGCGCATCCGCGCCGTTCTGTGCCGCAAGCTCTGCATTTTCTACGGAGCCTGCCGTGCAGTTCGTCCCGACGCCCATGATAACGGGGCAATGGCCGCAGGCAGCCTGCTTTGCGCGGCGCAGGAGTGTCAGCCTCTCGTCCTGCGTCAGGGTCGCAGCCTCGCCGGTCGTGCCGCAGACAACGAGCGCCGCGATCCCGGCATTCAGCTGCCGCTCCAGCAGGCGGTCCCATGCCGGAAGGTCGATGCTCCCGTCCGGCCGGAACGGGGTGAGGAGCGCCGTGGCGGCGCCCCGAAAGATCGGCAGCATTCCGATCACCTCCGCGTCATCCTATGCCGCACCGCCTGCAGGGGTGAAATCCCGGTCTTGCAATTTTCGGGGCGCAATGGTATAATCAGACATTGAAATACAATAGAGCAATCTGGCCATATGTATCTGAAACAGCTAGTCATTCAGGGCTTCAAATCCTTCCCGGACAAGACGGTCGTGGATTTGGCCATGATATCACCGCCATCGTCGGGCCGAACGGCAGCGGAAAATCCAATATCTCAGATGCCATCCGCTGGGTCATGGGCGAGCAGAATTCCCGCTCGCTGCGCGGCCAGAAGATGGAGGATGTCATTTTCGGCGGCACGGAGAAGCGCGCCCCCGTCGGCTTTGCCGAGGCGACGCTCGTGCTGGACAACAGCGACCGCGCCCTGCATTATGACGCCGACGAGCTGATGGTCACGCGCCGGTATTACCGCTCCGGCGAGAGCGAATACTACATTAACAGCAGAGCGTGCGTCTGCGCGACGTCAACGAGCTGTTCATGGATACCGGTCTCGGCCGCGACGGCTATTCCAACATCAGCCAGGGACGCATCGACGAAATTCTGTCCCTCAAGAGCACGGACCGCCGCGAAATTTTCGAGGAGGCCGCCGGTATCTCGAAATACCGCCACCGCAAGGAGGAAACGGAGCGCCGCCTCGCCACGACGCAGGACAATCTGACCCGCATCGGCGACAAAATCTCGGAGCTGGAGCTGCAGGGTCGGCCCGCTGCGCGATCAGGCGGAAAAGGCAAAGCGCTACCTGACCTACCGTGAGGAGCTCAAGGGCCTTGAGGTCGCGCTGTGGCTGCAGTCGCTCGAGCGCCTGAGCGCCACGGCGCGCAAGGCCGAGGAGGACTATCATTCCGCCGCCTTCATCCTGCAGCAGGAGCACGACGCGCTGGACAAGCTCTATGTCACATCGGAATCCCTGACGTTCGACCTCCACAACCGCGACCTGCAGACGGATCAGATCCGTGATGCGATCCGGCAGGCGGAGGCCGCCTCGCAGGAGCAGCGCAGCCGGATCGCCGTGCTGGAGACGAATCGCGGCAACGCGCAGAGCAACCTGAAGCGCGTGCAGCACGAGCTGGAGGATCAGGACAGCCGCAGCGGCAGCATCTCCGCGCAGATCGAAGCACTGGAGCAGCGCATGGGCGAGATCGACACTCAGACCGCCGCGCTGGCCGAAAAGCAGAAGCTGGCCGAGGAGGAGGGCCGCAGACTGGCGGACTCGCCGACGGCATGACAAAGCGCTATCTCACCCTGCGCGATCTGCAGGGCCGGAAGCGCGAGGAGCTCTCCGCCCGCGGCGCGGACCTGACCGCCGTGGAAGAGAGTCTTGCCCAGAGCACGGAGCGGCAGACACAGCTGACGCAGGATCTGCAGGCGGCACAAGACCGCTGTGCGGAGGCGCAGCGTGCTCGAGGCCGCACAGAAGCAGCTTTCCAAAGCGCAGGCCGATATCACGGCCGCGCAGAACCGCATCAACGGCTACCGTTTGCGCAGCCGCACCCGAGCGGAGCGGAGCGAGGCCCTGCAGAAGCAGGCCACGGACGCCGGTGTCCGGCTCGACACGGTCAGCTCCCGTCTGAAGCTCTTTCAGGAGATGGAGCGTGAGCTGGAGGGCTATTCCCGCGCTGTCCGCACCGTCATGCAGGAGAGCCGACGCGGCAAGCTCCGCGGCATCCATGGCGCGGTGTCCATGCTGCTGCGCACACAGGACAGCTACCGTTGCCATCGAGGTCGCGCTCGGCAGCGCCATGCAGAATATCGTCGTGGAGGACGAGGGCTGCGCCAAGGCTGCCATCCAATATCTGAAACGCTCGGACAACGGCCGCGCCACATTCCTGCCGCTGTCTGTCATCCACGGCCGGCCGCTGAACGAGAGCGGCATCGAGCGCTGCGCCGGCTTCTGCGGCGTAGCCTCCGACCTTGTCTCGTGTGAGCCGCGCTATCGCGAGATCATCCTGAATCTGCTCGGCCGCACGGTCGTGGCGCAGGATCTTGACGCGGCCATTTCCATTGCCAACCAATTCGGCCACCGCTTCCGCATCGTCACGCTGGACGGGCAGGTCCTGAATGCAGGCGGCTCCATGACGGGCGGCTCCGTCTCCCGCAGTGCGGGCATCCTGTCGCGCGCCAACGAGATCGAGCGTCTGCAGGTCCAGCAGAAGGAGGCTGCCGCCGCGCTGGACAAGCCCGCGGAGAGCAGAAGGAGGCGCAGCGCCTGCTGGAGCAGGCGAATTATGACCTGACGAACGCGGAGACGGACCTCCGCACGGCCGAAGACGCCGCTCTGCGCCTGCAGGGCGAGGAAAAGCAGCACCACGTTCTTGTGCAGGCCCTGACGGACGCGATCACCGGCTCGCAGCGCGAGCAGGAGCTGCTCGAAAAGCGGATCGGCACCGACAGCGGCCGCCGCGCGGCGCTGCAGAAGGCCGTTGCCGACCTGCAGAAGGCACTGGAGGAGGCTGAGCAGGAGCTTTCCGTCGTTTCGACGGCCAGAGCGTTGCTTCGGAGCAGAGCAGCCGCTTTCGGAGCGCCTGACGGCGCTGCGCATGGAGGCGGCCAGACTGGAGGCCGAGCGTGCCACGGCGAAGAGCTCCGCCGAGCAGCTGCGCGGGCTGGAGCATGCCATGCGCGGCGACCGCGAGCAAAGCTGCAGCTCATCGACCGCTATACGCAGGAGGCCGCTGAGCTGGAAAAGACGCTGCAGGCCGAGCAGGACAAGCTGGCCGGGCAGGACGCCGCGGCGCAGGCCAGGCAGGAAGAGCTGCAGGCCGCGCTTGCCGAGCGTGCGAAGGTCGAAGCGCGCAAAACGGCAACGGAAAAGGAAGTACAGGAGAAAAACCGCGATATCCTGAACATGGAGCGCGAGAGCGCCCGTCTGGAGTCGCGCAAAAATGCCGCCGAGCTGGAGGAAAAGCAAATTCTCGACCGGCTGTGGGATACCTATGAGCTGACGCGCTCCAGCGCGCCCGCCGCTGCGGCGGAGCTGGAGAGCACGGCTGCCGGAACGAAAGCGCGCCGCGGAGCCCGTAAGAAGATCTCCGGCCTCGGCACGCCGAACCTCGGCGCCATCGACGAATTTGCCCGCGTGAACGAGCGGTATGAATACCTCTGCGGCCAGCGCGACGACGTGCTGACGTCCAAGCGCGACCTCGAGGGCATCATCGGCGATATCACCGGCCAGATGACCGATATTTTCGTCACGGAATTCGGCCGCATCAACACCTATTTCGGCCAGACATTCACGGAGATGTTCGGCGGCGGCAAGGCCTCGCTCGAGCTGGAGGACCGCTCGCAGCCGCTGACGTGCGGCATTGAAATTCGTGTGCAGCCGCCCGGCAAGCGCTCAAGACCATCACGCTGCTTTCCGGCGGCGAGAAGGCATTTGTGGCCATTGCGCTGTATTTCTGCGATTTTGAAGGTGCGGCCGACGCCGTTCTGCATGCTCGACGAGATCGACGCCGCGCTGGACGACCGGAATGTCGAACGCTTCGCGGGCTACCTGCGTGGCTTCAGCGGGAAAACGCAGTTTATCGTCATCACGCACCGCCGCGGTACCATGGAGGCCGCCGACGTGCTCTATGGCGTGACCATGCAGGAGCAGGGAATTTCCCGCATCCTGCATCTGACCTGAATCAAATGGAGCATCAGCTCGGAATTTCGAGGAGATCAAACGTAAATGGGATTTTTTAAAAATCAAAAACGGACTGAAAAAGACGCGCGCCGCCATGGCCAACACACTGGCGGCATCTTCGCCTCGTTCAGCGGCGCAAACGAAGAATTTTACGAGGAGCTTGAGGAGAGCATGATCCTCGCCGACATCGGCGTGGAAACGTCCTGCAAGGCCGTCGAGCAGCTCCGCACCGTCGTGAAGGAGCGGAAGCTCCGCACGGCGGAAGAAATTCACGATGCCCTGAAGGATATCCTTGTGGACATGCTGAACGTCGGCGACACGAGCCTGAAGCTCGGCACGCGCCCGTCCGTCGTGCTTGTCATCGGCGTCAACGGCGTCGGCAAGACGACGACCATCGGCAAGCTGGCCCATCGCCTCTCCGGCGAGGGCAAGCGTGTTGCTGTGCGCGGCGGATACGTTCCGCGCCGCGGCTGCCGATCAGCTCGAAATTTGGGCCGGACGCGCCAATGTAGACATCGTCCGCCAGCACGAGGGCGCGGACCCCGCCGCCGTGGTGTTCGACGCCATTTCCGCCGCCAAGGCGCGAGGCAGCGATGTCATCCTGTGCGACACGGCAGGACGCCTGCACAACAAGGCCAACCTGATGAACGAGCTCGGCAAAATTTCCCGCATCATTGACCGCGAGCTGCCGAATGCGGATAAAGAGGTCCTGCTCGTGCTCGACGGCACGACGGGCCAGAACGGCCTGCTGCAGGCCAAGCAGTTCAAGGAGATCGCCGGTGTTACGGCCATCGCCCTGACAAAACTCGACGGCACGGCCAAGGGCGGCATCGTCATCGCCGTGGCGGACGCGCTGCAGATCCCTGTGAAGCTCATCGGTGTCGGCGAACAGATGGACGACCTGATGCCGTTTGAGCCGCGCGTTCGTCGACGCGCTGATCTGAGGAGGTGCCCGACATGAAGGTCGTTATGGCAAGCAACAACGCCCACAAGATCGCCGAGCTGCGCGCGATCCTGTCTGCCTACGGGCTGGACGTCGTCTCGCAGCGTGAGGCGGGTGTGCATGTCGAGCCGGAGGAGACCGGCACAACGTTTGAGGAGAATTCCCGCATCAAGGCTGTGGCTGTGATGCAGGCCTGCGGTCTGCCCGCCGTGGCGGACGACTCCGGCCTGATGGTCGACGCGCTGAACGGGGAGCCGGGCGTTTATTCCGCGCGCTACGGCGGACCGGACTGCATCAGCGATTCCGACCGCATCAACTATCTGCTGAAAAAGCTCGAAAACGTTCCGGAGGGGAAGCGGACGGCAAAATTCGTCAGCGTCATCACGCTCGTCACGCCGGACGGCAAGGAGATCGTCGCGCGCGGCGAGTGTCCGGGACACATCCTGTTCGAGCGCCACGGAAACGGCGGCTTCGGCTATGATCCGGTGTTCTTTGCGGAGGATGCCGGGTGCACGTTCGCAGAACTGGCCCCGAGCAGAAAAATCAGGTATCCCACCGCGCCCGGGCGCTGCGTGCCTTTGTGGAGAAGGCGTTTGGAACGAAAAAGGAGAAGGAATTATGCTGACCAGCAAACAGCGCGCCGATCTGCGCGCACAGGCAAATGATCTGGACACCACCCCCTGATGGTGGGCAAGGGCGGCGTGACGGAGAATGTTCTGTCCGAGGCCGCCCGGCAGCTTGAGGCTCGTGAGCTTGTCAAGGGCCGCGTGCTCGAGGCGGCGCTCCTGTCCGCACGCGAGGTCTGCGATGCGCTGTGCGAAGCGCTCGGTGCAGACGGCGTGCAGTGCGTCGGCTCGAAATTCGTGATCTACCGCCGCTCGGAGAAGAAGGCACAGGAGGCCGCACGGCAGGCGCGCGAGCTGAAAAAGCGCAAGTCGAACCCCGTCCGGCGCGGGGCGCAGGAGCGCCGCCGGCAGGCACGCGAGGAACGCGAGCGCCGCAATGAGTATTTCCGGCAGGCTGCCATTCAGGCCGCCATCGAGCGCCGGAAGAGCCGCGAGGAATAACATAAATCATCGGAAAGGGGAGCGCCGCACATGGCAAATATCGGTATATTCGGCGGGAGCTTCAACCCGCCGCATCGCGGCCATCTGCTGGCTGCAGCGGAGTTCCAGCGCAGACTTGGGCTGGACCGCGTCATTCTGATGCCGGCGGCGCTGCCGCCCCATAAGGCGCTGGCCGCCGGATCGCCGGATGCCCGCACGCGTCTGGAGCTGACAAGGCTGGCTGCGCAGGACCTCCCGTTTGCGGAGGTCAGCGATCTGGAGCTGCACCGCAGCGGCGCAAGCTACACGGCCGATACACTCGAGGAGCTGCACCGGCAGTATCCCAACGACCACCTCTGGTTTCTGATGGGGACGGACATGCTGCTGACATTTGCGCAGTGGCATGCGCCGGAGCGCATTGCAAAGCTCGCTTCGCTGGCAGTCGCACATCGCGGAAAGGACGACGGCAGAACGCTTCGGGAAGCGGCGCAGCAGCTGCGCGACCGCTTCGGGGCGGACGTCGTGCTGGTGGAAAATGACTTTCTGCCCTATTCCTCCACCATCGCCCGCGCCATGCTGGCCTTCCGCTGCGGGGAGGACTATCTCGAGCCTGCGGTCTATGACGCCGTTTGCATGCAGGGGCTTTATCACACGCGCAGCAACCTGCGCGCCCTGCCGCTCGATGCGCTGGCCCGCATCGCCCTGCCGCTGCACGACCCGAAGCGCGTGCCGCATGTGCTCGGCTGCAGCCATACGGCGGCGGAGCTTGCCGCCCGCTTTGGTGAGGATCCCGTAGCCCAGCCCGCCGGGCAGGCCTGCTGCACGATGTCACAAAGGCGCTTCCCGGTCCGGAGCAGTTGAAATTATGCGATAAATATGGTATGATGTTAGATACATTCGAACACGCAGTCACCCGAAGCTGCTGCACGCCAAAAGCGGCGCGGCGGTCGCGGGGGCCGTGTTCGGGGAATCTGCTGCGGTGCAGTCGGCTATCTGTTGGCACACGACCGGCAAGCCGGACATGACGCTGCTGGAGAAGATCCTGTATATTGCCGACTACATGGAGCCGAATCGGGATTTCCCCGGCGTGGAGCGGCTCCGCGCTCTGGCGCAGCATGATCTGGATGAAGCGGTCCTTCTGGGCCTTGAGATGTCGCTCGATCTGCTGACGGAAACCGGTCAGCCCATTGACGTGAATTCCAGAGCGGCCAGAGATTTTTTGAAAAGCGAAAGGACGAAGTCGGAATGAGGAAACTATTCGGCAACAGCAGCCGCGGCGCTTCCGGCGGGCGCTATGTCGCCGGGAAGCAGGCCGAGCGCCGCAGTGCGCCGGTGCAGCCCGATGCAGCGCGCCCGAGGCGGATGACGAGGAGATCCCGCTCCTGCGTGATTATGCCAACCGCGAGGCGGCACAGCACGGTCCGAGACGGAAAAGGATGATAACCCGCTTCTGCAGCAATATCTGAAGCGCCCGCCGCTGGCGCAGGCCATGCCACAGGAGCGGCATCAGGCTCCGGCGCAGCCGCAGCAAAGACCTGCGCAGCAGGCACGCCCGGCGGCACAGCAGCAGAGCCGGCCCGCAGCCGGCGCAGAGCGTTCCCGCACCCCCGTGCGCCGCGTGCCGAAGCGCCGCGGCCCCGCCGGGAGGAAGTCAGGGACGAGGACCTGACGCGTGATCTGCCTCGCACGGATGCCGGAAGCGCCGCGCGGCATGAACGGCAAAACGCGCGGCCTGATCCTGCTGCTGGCCTCCATCGCGCTGTTCCTCGGCTCTGTCGCCATGTGTCTGGCGCTGCTCGGCCGCACGACGGCCGTCGCTCCGTCCGGCGGGGATAACAAGTCCGGCGGCGGCACGAGCGTCCGCGTTGAGACGGACGCACAGACTGGCCAGAGCATCGAAATGGATGTGCCGGACGCCTCCGGCCACGAGGGCATCTACAACATCCTGCTTGTCGGCACGGACGGCGACAGCACCAGCACGGACACGCTTCTGATCGCGAACCTCAATACGAAGAAGCACACCGTCAGCCTGATGAGCATCCCGCGCGACACTTATATCACCGGCAATTACGTCATTCCGAAGATCAATTCCGTCTACAGCGCGGCGGGCCAGGGTGACCGCGGTATCCGTGCGCTGACCGATAAGATCCGCGAGACGCTTGCCATTGCAGTCGACGGTTATGTGCTGGTTGATCTGCAGGGCTTTGAAAAGACGATCGACATGGTCGGCGGCGTGGAATTCGATATCCCGACCGACCTGCAGTATGACGATGACGACGAGAACATCCACGTCGACCTGAAGGCGGGCCATCAGCTGCTTGACGGTGCACATGCGCTGCAGCTGTGCCGCTACCGCAGCGGCGCTGCCGATATGGACATTGAGCGTGCGGCTACGCAGCAGGAATTCCTGCGAGCGTTGGCACGGAAGCTGGCTTCGTCCGCGACGCTGGCAAAGGTGAAAGACTATGCCGAGCTATTTGCGACCTATGTCCGCACCGACCTGACCGTCGGCAACCTGATCTATCTCGGATCCGAGCTGATGCAGTGCGATTTCAACGCCATGTACACCGTGACCCTGCCCGGCGAGGCCGTGGAGATCAAGGGCGGCGACTATTATCAGCTCGACCCGGACGGCGTGCTGAAGATCCTGAACGAGCACTTCAACCCCACGTCCGAGGAATACGGCAAATATGACATCAACATCCGCCAGAAGACGGATATTCAGCGCGGGGATGGAACCGTGACCCGCGATACCACGGCGACAACGCCGACAAAGAGCACGCAGCCGCGCCAGGAGCCGACAGAGCCCACGCAGGATACGGCGACGGAACCGACGGGAGATCCCACGGAGCCGACGGAGGGCCCAACCGACGAAACGCAGGACCCGACGGAGGGGCCGACCGAGGGCCCGACGGAAGCGCCGACGGAGGCTCCGACCGAGGCGCCCCACGGAAGCGCCGACCGCTGCGCCGGAGACGGCAGAATAAGGAGGAACACCCCATGTATACACCCAAGGAGCTGGCGCTGCGCGCCGCAAAGGCACTCGACGACCGCAAGGGCCTGAAGATCCGCCTGCTGCAGGTTACGGACGTCACGTCCATCGCCGACTATTTTCTGATCTGTACCGGCACGTCCAACACGCATGTCAAGACGCTGTGCGACAGCGTGGAGGCGGCCGTCGCCGATGAGCTGGGCGAGCCGCTGCTGCACCGGGAGGGCCACCGCGGCGGAACGTGGGTCCTGCTGGACTTCGGCTGCCTCGTCGTGCATGTCTTCACGGAGGAGACGCGCGCCTTCTATGATCTCGAACGCCTGTGGAACGACGCAACGCCGGTTCCCATTGATTTTGCAGAATAAAGAGGGAAAAACATGAAGTACGATTTTACCGCCATCGAGGCCAAATGGCATAAGATCTGGGATGAAAAGCAGCTCTATGCCGCCAGGACCGGCAGCGACGCGAAGAAATTCTATGCTCTGGTCGAATTCCCGTACCCGTCCGGTGCCGGTCTGCACGTCGGCCATGCCCGCCCCTATACGGCCATGGACGTCATCGCGCGCAAGCACCGCATGCAGGGCGAGAACGTGCTGTTCCCCATGGGCTACGATGCCTTCGGCCTGCCGACGGAGAACTATGCCATCAGAACCACATCCATCCTGCCGTCGTGACGAAGAACAACATCGCCACGTTCCGCGGCC
>VOFB01001635.1_pt1 | contig 32528 bp, 42 predicted proteins | sample 5384141 | NCBI WGS metagenome assembly VOFB01 (sample SAMN12384721, study PRJNA508395) | human gut metagenome | isolation source: healthy gut A | host: Homo sapiens | reverse complement strand
AGAACGGCTAATAAGTAACATTCATAAGAAATAATCCTTGTGGAGGGGCAGTGAAACCGGCTGCCTCTCTTTTTGTGCCTGTAGAATGGCAGGGATATCTTCAGGACTTTTTAGCCCAATGCCAACTTCTAACAAAGTGCCGGTCAGAATGCGTACCATATGATACAAAAAGCCATTCCCATAAAAAAAATCAAGTATCATTTTGTTATTTTCATTTCGAATGGTCAGATTCGTAATTGTACGGACGGTTGACTTCTTCATACGCTTATTATCGCAAAAACTTTTGAAATCGTGTTCGCCGCACAGCAGGGCAGCGGCTTTCTGCATCGCTTCCAAATCGTATATTATTTGAGGCGGCATTGTGTTGTTGGATGCCACATTATTTCTTTCAGACGGTCTTGAAATATCCGTGTTGACAGAACTATCGCCAAATGTGGCGGATAAGTGACCGGTTTGTCTGCATAATTTATAGAAATAGTCCGTATCTGCAAAGCGAGTTATGTATTTTCGCTCAAACACTTCAGCGGCAGAGCCGTTGTCAATTTGGTAACGGTAGTGTTTCTGCTTAGCATTGAGGCGTGCGTGAAATCGTGGATCTACCTGTGTCACGCTTGTGATCCGAACGTCTTGCGGTAAATATTGGTTAAGCGCTGTCATGATCTGTGGACACGATAAGGCAGCAGATGTTTTGAAATTGGCCACCTGACATAGGGCATGGACGCCGGCATCCGTGCGGCCGGATCCATGGATCTCAATGTCTTCTTTCAGCCATTTTTGCAATACGGTTTCAATTTTACCTTGGATCGTATCAGCAGTATTGCCCTGCTTTTGCCAACCGCTATAGCGTGTGCCATCATATTGTATTGTTAATTTATAATTGTTCATTGAAGTCCTCGTTTCTATTTATGGTATATGTGGTTATTATCATATAATGTTCTTTCCGGAAAAACAAGCAGCAGCTTCAAATGTGTAAAGTTTGAGTTGATGATAAAAATATCAATAAATCACCTTGACAAATTAACGGAGTTAGTTATAACTACTTGCCGAGCCCTGTCGAAAACACGCACTTTTTAAAAGTTTAAATAAGATATTGAGCGTAAACGTACGTTTGGTAAGTTGCGCCTAACCCAGTAAAACAGGGCGTTTGGAGAATTTTGGGGGTTGCCATTTTAGATGAATTGTATTAAAATTAAGCCATACTTAAATCAAAAGGAGGTACTTTATAATGGCATATGTTATTAGTGATGATTGCGTAAGCTGTGGAGCTTGTGCAGGTGGATGCCCTGTAGGAGCAATTTCTGAGGGTGAGGCTCATTATGAAATTGATGCAGATAGCTGCATTTCTTGTGGAGCTTGTGCAGGAACATGCCCATCCGGAGCAATTTCTGAGGCTTAATTTATGGTTGAGACAACTATAAACAAAATTAGCAGCCAGTTTGTTGATGAATGACAGACTGACTGCTTTTTTCGTTATGAGTCAGTAACTCAAACTTCGCACATCAAAAATTCTCATGTTGTCATATATTGCTTATTATGTCAGTAAAATAATAGCTATTTTGCAGCCAACAAGGTAAATTATCCTGCCATCAAAAAACTAAAGCAATTGCTATAGTTTCTTGATGGCAGGACTCACTATATAGCGGCTGCAAAATATAATTAGACCATCGACATAATAAGCAATATGTGACTAGATGGCAGCTTCGGATGTGCGAAGTTTGAATCAGTAATAAAAATTACAGCTTGTTTTTATAGAAAGAGAGTGTTATAATCGGTGCGTACTTAAGCGAACAGCAGTCATTCTGCCTGTATCGCTGAATATATCATATAATGGAGGTAATAGATATGGCAGCAACAATTAATAAAGATATGATAATCGCAGATATGCTTAAAATTGATCCGGGCATTGCAGCAATTCTTATGGCATCAGGAATGCACTGCATCGGATGTCCTTCTGCACAGGGAGAGACATTGGATGAGGCGGCTATGGTTCATGGCATGAACGCAGATGAGCTTGTTGTAAATGTAAATGAGTATTTGGCCAAGAAAGAGGCATAATAGAACTGTTTTTATAGTAAACAATCATAAAAAAGCCATTGCTTTGATAGGTTGCCCGAAAGATTGACATTGGGGCAGTCGCTTATCAGTTAAGCAATGGCTTTTGATGTTTATATCCGTCATTTAGAGGGTGCCAAGAACTTGAACAGCGCGGTCGGCGATCAAAACTTCACAATGTTCTGCGAGAAACTGCGGAGCAGCATGATTGTTCGGACAAGGTGTACCGTACTCGGCTGCAACAGCTTCAGCTCTGGCAAAGCGGGCAAGGTCATAAATCCCTCTATGCAAAATGATATAATATTTACCCGAAGAGGTGGAGCGGTAAGCTGTATTAGGTCCATTATAAAAGTTGCGTAAATGCCCGCACATTTCGACCAGTTTCTCGAGAGAGGAGAATGAGAATATACGGGTAATATCTACAAGTGCCTCATTAACATCTACATCTGGTTCCATAGGGTGTTCCAAATTGATGTCGGGTTTGTTCTTGTCGGCAGTGGCTTTGTTGTCCTTCGATTCTTTTGCACATTACCATGGAAAAGCTGATCCAGGACGGCATCTGCTTTGCCACGACCGGGCCATTTTGTTTGAGAATTAACTTCATTGAGCATTTGCTCAATATTCATATCCTCTGCGGAATCCGGTCCATCGATATCAAAGTCATCTGCATCAAACTCTTCGTCATCGTTAATGATCACAAAATCATCTGTCGAGGAATCATCCAAATAATGCTCTGACGGATCGTCAGTAAAGTTTGAAAAGCGGGTATCCAATTCATCGGGATCTTCCACTTTGGTGATCAACAAAATAAGTGCATCCGGACGCATTGGAATTGCTTCTATCATTAATGGGATATCATCTGCCTCAAATCCAAATTCGTAGGACGCTTGCTGCATCATATCTCGAAAAAGAGCCCGAGCTTTTTCGGTTCCGTATGCCAATTCGCTAATGCGGATTTCGCGGTCCTTTAAATCTTTTTGATACAACGTACAACGGATCTGATGTTCATTGATTTTTTCAATTCGCATAGGCTCACTTCCCTTCGTCAATAATTAAAATTAAGCCTTATAAAAAGCTAGAATATGCGGCCTGGATGAGTTGTCATCCCGACCTATGTTCTTTATATATTCAGTATAAAATAATACTGAAAAGAAGTCAAACGATAGGAAAGTCTGCTATCGAATCAAAGCTGCTTTGTCTATGTACTTAAAATGGAATGAAATATGCTAATTATAGATTTCGTCAGTTTGAACAAAAAGCATACGTGGAGAATATTCTCAATTTCTCCAAATATTTTGAAATCTATTTAAAATCTATCAAAAAAAACAAAAAGTTGGTAAATACTAACAAAGTTTAGAGGTTGTTTTCTAATATCAATTTGTCGATTTGGTATTGCCAGAATGTTTGCAGGGAGCATATAATGCCCTCAGAGAAACGAACCCGATGTGTAGGAGGTGATGATGTTTCGTTAAAAGGACGGATATGATACTTTGTTTCAAACACTGTGTCTCGCATAATAGCAGTGTATTCTGAAATAACCAAAAGGTTCCGATTGCGGCGTATGATAGGGATTCGATTCTCAGTGATTCAAGTATGGTTTATATGGAAATTGTGATTTTCATATGAGCGATTTGAGCCCTGCAGATTATGATTTATGAACTGCAGGAGCATGGGTGAGCAGTATGAAAGATTGACATGTCACAATATACAACCAATGTTCAGGAAAGTCGTACTGTCATCGAGCAAAGGGGGATAAGCAATTGGAGAGAAAATCAACAGGTCTGCGGGAGACAATGTATTCTTGGGTGATTTCCGAAATATCTGATGCAGAGCGCGTTGGTGTGCCGGTGCGGGTAGACGGTGTGCTCTATTCGACGAGGGATGCCAGAGTGCTGCATCAGGTCATGGAGGATCATTATTACATGAAGAGTTATGTTGGCGATGAAGCAGGCAAAATATGTGAGATTGATTTTGATCATATTACGGAATTTTGAGTAAAACCGTTTATTGGCAGGATGGCTGATAACGGGAATGTATGTCTGTGCGAAACTTCGCACACAACCTTTTTCGGAGAGACGTCAAGGCCCCGATGTCTCTCCGATATTTCAGTTTGCCCGATAGAGGGAAAAGTGGTATACTGAAACAGAGTATTGTTGTATGACTAGTACGATTAAGAAATGAGGGCTTTGACGAATGAAGAACAAGAAGAGGATTACCATTGGGTAGTGGTTGTGCTTTTGGCTTTGGCAGCAATCCTTGCAGTGATCATGCTTAAGAAATTTGCACCAAACAAAACGCACATGAGTCTGACAAAGTATTTTCAGGTGACCGATCAGGGGATGATGCCGGTTGTGCTGGAAGATGATATATGTGGACTAAAAGCTATCGAGAAAGATGGTCATATTTATGTGGATAGAGAATTTGTGACAGAGAAGTTAAATCATCGTTTTTATTGGGATGCCAATGAAAATATGCTGTTATATACAACTTCGACCAAGCTGATCTCCGCTGCATTAAACAGTAAAGATTGTTATATTAATAATAAAAGCCGTGATAGCAAGGATTATACAATTGCTGTAGCACAGGACAATGTTGTTTATGTGGCTTTGGACTATGTTCAGCAGTACACGGCGATGGATTATAAACAATACAAAAAGCCAAATCGTATTGTGATCCACACGGTATACAATAAGGATATAAGCTATGCGGATGCGAAGGATGATGTGCAGATCCGCAATAAACAGAGCATTAAGAGTCCGATCCTGCAAGATGTAAAGTCGGGACAGAAGCTTCGTGTGCTTGCCGGTGAAAATAAGGACACAGGATTTATGAAAGTGATGTCTGAGTCAGGTGTGATAGGATACGTACAGGCTAAGAAGATGAAGGAAACCTATAAGAAACAGTCAGAAACAACGTTTCGTGAGGAGTCCTATAGCCATATCCTAATGGATAAGCAGGTGAATTTAGTGTGGCATCAGGTGACGAATCAGTCAGCTAATGGACGATTATCCGGTTTATTATCTGCAACAAAAGGTGTGAATGTCGTGGCGCCTACTTGGTTTGAGACGTCGGATAATGATGGCAATGTTACATCACTGGCTTCCGATTCTTATGTGCAGACGGCACATCAGGCCGGTGTACAGGTATGGGCACTGTGCAGTGATTTTGGCCCTAAGATGAAGATTGGCAAAGTGCTGGGTACAACGAGCAAACGTCAAAAATTAGTCAAGAATCTGATTGCCGAGGCAATACGATACGATCTTGACGGTATTAACATTGATTTTGAGAACGTTAAAAAGGATTCCGGCGAGGATTTTATACAGTTTGTAAGGGAACTTGGAATTATGTGCCGCAATAATGGAGTTGTTTTGTCTATAGACAATTACCCGCCTGTGGGAGGAATTTCGGCATATTATAATCGCAAAGAGCAGGCAGAGGTTGCTGACTATGTGATCACGATGTCATACGATGAGCATTATGCCGGCAGTAAGGAAGCCGGTCCGGTTTCTTCGATCAGTTATGTGACGAATTCCATACAGGAAGTAGGTGAGGAAGTCCCTGCAGAGCAGATGGTTATAGCATTGCCGTTCTATTCCAGACATTGGAAAGAGAAGACAAAGGGTGGGAAAGCAAAGTTATCATCCGAGGCGTGCTCTATGAAAGGTGCGCAGACTGTGCTTAAGGATTCTGGCAAAAAGGCAACTTGGGATGATGCAACAGGAATGAATTATGTAGAATATACAGAGAGTGGAACGGTTCATAAAATTTGGATCGAGGATGCAAAATCGTTGGAACTTAAGATGAAAGCGGTATCGGATGCGAATCTGGGTGGAGTTGCCTTTTGGAAATTGGGGTTGGAAGATGCCTCTGTGTGGAACATGATCGAGAAGTATGTGAAACATTAATTGGGATTCCTATCATTAGTACGTTTTTTGCTTCATAGATATGTATAGAATAATGGCGGAGGATGCCACAATGTGGTCTGCATATGAATAATGTATCTTTTTGAAGCAATGGGGGAAGAAATACGGAATTGGAATTATTGTTGGTTTGTTAATGTCTGTTGGTTTTTGGTGATGGATGCAGATCGGTGGATCGGTATGCATACATTGAATCAAAAAACAGCAAAATACACTGTTGTGATCGATAGTGGTCACGGAGGAGTAGATCCGGGTAAGATTGGCGTTGATGGTGTATACGAAAAGGATATCAATCTGGCAATAGCAAAACAATTGCAAAAGGTATTGGAACGCAATGACTGTCAGGTGATAATGACACGTGAGGCGGATCAGGGATTATATGAGGAATCTGATACGAATAAGAAACGCGCAGATATGGCGAAACGTGTCAGCATTATGAACGGGTGCGATGCGGATGTTGTTGTCAGTATTCATCAAAACAGCTATACAGATGCGACATCGAGAGGGGCGCAGGTGTTTTACCAGGCAACCTCTGAAAGCGGCAAACAGTTGGCCACTAAGATCCAAGAAACGTTGAAACGAGATGTAGCACCCGATAATCGCAGACAGATCAAGGCAAATGCGGATTATTATCTGCTGAAAAATACAACGAGCACAATGGTAATTGTGGAATGTGGTTTTTTGTCGAATCTGCAGGAAGCAAAGCAGTTACAGGAAGCAGAGTATCAGAAAAAGGTTGCACAGGCAATTGGAATGGGGGTATTGTATTATTTAGGGGAATCTGGGGAAACTAAGCAAAGAAAAGAGGATTCAAATGGAGACGAAAATACTGCAGGTCAATCCGGAGCAGTTTGGCGATGAGGAGTTGCAGGAGGCATGTCAGGTACTTCGGAACGATGGCTTGGTGGCGTTTCCGACAGAGACGGTATATGGTCTTGGAGGAAATGCATTACATAAAAAAAGAAGCTGCTAATCATATATATGCGGCAAAGGGCAGACCGTCCGACAACCCATTGATCGTTCATATCTCAGAGGTAAAAAGTTTATATGAACTGGCGGCGGATGTCCCGGAAGCGGCCAAAAAGCTTTCGGAAGCATTCTGGCCGGGACCGCTTACGATGATTCTGCCAAAAGCAGATATTGTGCCTAAATCAACAACAGGTGGTTTGGATACGGTTGCAATACGAATGCCATCGCACCCGATTGCTAAAGAATTGATTCGGCAGTCTGGAGTATATATAGCAGCACCGAGTGCAAATCTATCCGGCAGACCGAGTCCGACCAAGGCAGAGCACGTTATCGAGGATTTGTCGGGGCGTATTGATATGATTATTGACGGCGGAGAAGTGGGAATTGGTTTGGAGTCAACGATCGTGGATCTGACAGGGGATGTGCCAATGGTGCTTAGACCTGGTTATATTACATTGGAGATGCTTCGAGAAGTATTGGGAAATGTAGAAGTTGATCCGGCAGTGCTCAGCCGAGAAGTTAAGCCGGGGATTGTAGCAAAGGCGCCGGGAATGAAATATCGACATTATGCGCCGAAAGGTCAATTGACGATTGTAGAAGGAGAAACAAAACAGGTCGTTGCGTCTATCTTACAGATGGTACATGATAAACAAAAGGAGGGATACAAGGTAGCAGTGATCGCTGCACAGGAGACAGCGAACTGTTATCCAAGTGGCATTGTTTATAGCATTGGTTCTAGAAAATGTGAGGGATCTATTGCTGCGGGGTTATATGATATATTGAGAGAAAAGGATCATTTGGGGCTGAGTATATCTTTGCAGAAAGTTTTGAGGATGATAATTTGGGACAGGCTATTATGAACCGGATGCTCAAAGCTGCTGGGTATCACATAGTTAAGGCGTGAAAGGAGCGTAACACGATGAGACCATATGACAAAATATTTTTTGTATGCACATCCAACACGTTGCTAAGTCCCATCGCAGAAGGGATCTACCGTTCGGAGGCGGCTGTTTATATGCCGGAGCCATATTCGAGAGGACTGGTTGTATTATTTGAGGAGCCGATCAGCCCAAAGGTAAATCTTTTGCTTAGTAAGCATGAGATGACGCCGGGAAATCATTCGCAGTCAATGCAATTGCAGAAAGAAGAGTTAACTGATAAAACATTGATCCTAACAATGACATTTCCGGAGAAGGTACAATTTTTGGAAACGTATGGAGATGGTTATGCGGTTTATACTTTGGGGGAATTTGCCGGAGTAGAGACGGATGTGTCAGATCCGTACGGAGCGGAAGAGGAAGCATATGAAAAATGCTTTGAAGAGATTGAGGAGAGAATCAGACTTACAATACACCGATTGGAGGAGGAAGAAAAAGATGATAGCATTGGGTAGTGATCATGGCGGATACAGCTTGAAACAGGAAGTGAAAGCATATCTGGAAGGGAAAGGAATTCCGTATAAAGACTATGGCTGTCTGGATGAGTCGCCATGCGATTATCCGGTTTATGCCAAGGCAGTTGCAAAGGCAATAGTAGATGGAGAATGTGACAAGGGCATTTTGATCTGTGGTACAGGCATTGGGATTTCTATCGCTGCGAATAAGGTAAAAGGTATTCGTGCGGCAGTTTGTCATGATACATTTAGCGCACAGGCAACGAGAGAACATAATGACGCCAATATTCTTGCTATGGGGGCACGAGTGGTTGGACCGGGTCTTGCACTAAAGATCGTTGATACGTTTTTGAATACTGAATTTTCGGGAGAAGAAAGACATGTAAATCGTATTCGTCAGATAGAAGATTAAAGAATCCTTTGTTAAGAGTATTCAACGGATAAGGGATCCGCAAAATTATAGAAATAGTATACTTGTATACTTTGTCTTGACACTCTGAGAATCAAGGCGTAAAATGAAGTTCAAATAATGTATTTCGATTGAGGCAGACGCAGTTTGTCTGAAACGGATATTAGGAAAGGAAGTAATAATATGGCAAAGAAAGACATTGATTGGAACAATCTTGGATTTGGTTATGTAAAGACAGATAAGCGTTATGTATCCAACTTCAAGAATGGCGCATGGGATGATGGTGCCTTGATTGAGGATGACCAGATCACCATGAGCGAGTGTGCCTGTGTATTGCAGTATGCGCAGACAGTATTTGAAGGATTAAAGGCATACACAACAGAGGACGGTCATGTCGTGTGCTTTCGCCCTGACTTAAATGCGCAACGTTTAGCACAGTCTGCAGCAAGACTTGAGATGCCGGTATTCCCGGAGGATCGTTTTGTGGAGGCTATTGCTAAAGTAGTTGAGGCAAATATAGATTATGTACCACCATATGGATCTGGAGCAACCTTGTACATCCGTCCATATATGTTTGGTAGTGATGCTGTTATCGGTGTAAAACCGGCGAGTGAATATCAGTTTCGTGTATTCACGACTCCTGTAGGACCATACTTTAAGGGCGGCGCAAAGCCAATTACAATCCGTGTTTCGGATTTTGACCGTGCAGCACCTCACGGAACCGGACATATCAAAGCGGGACTGAACTATGCTATGAGTTTACATGCAATTGTAGATGCACATAAGAATGGCTTTGATGAGAATATGTATTTGGATCCTGGTACACGTACTAAGGTCGAAGAGACCGGTGGAGCTAACATTCTTTTTGTAACCAAAGATAATAAATTAGTTGTACCAAAATCAGATAGTATTCTTCCATCTATTACAAGACGTTCATTGGTAACAGTGGCTAAGGATTATCTTGGATTAGAGGTTGAGGAGAGAGAAGTTCTGTTTGAAGAAGTGAAAGACTTTGCAGAATGTGGACTTTGTGGTACAGCAGCCGTTATTTCTCCGGTTGGAAAGATTGTTGATCATGGTAACGAGATATGCATGCCAAGTGGTATGGATGAGATGGGACCGATCATGACAAAATTACGTGAAACATTGACTGGTATCCAGATGGGTCATATTGAAGCACCAGAAGGATGGATCAAGGTTATCAAGTAATAAATACATAAAAAGTGATAGGGGCCAATGGATTCATTCTGTTTCTGTTATGTGAGCAGAGACAGAATGTGATCCGTTGGCCTTTTGTTGTTTCGTGTCATGCTGATGTAGCGTGATCCGTTGGTCTTTTGTTGTTTCGTGTCATGCTGATATAGCGTGATCCGTTGGCCTTTTGTTGTTTCGTGTCATGCTGATATAGCGTGATCCGTTAGCCTTTTTTGTTGTTTTGTGTCATGCTGATATAGCGTGATCCGTTGACTCTTTATTATTCTGAGATATGCTGATAGGCTTTTAAGTTTTGTTTCGCAACACTAAAGAATACCGTCTGTTTGCTTTAAGAGGATCAGTTTGTCACCGGGAGTGACAGCATCAGACTCTAATTCATTGATTGTGCGAATGTCATTTGTGGTGGTGCGGAACAGTTTGGCAATATCCCATAGTGTATCGCCGGTTTGTACTACATAACAAACTAATCCCGGCATTTGTTGAAAGGTTTCCATGTCAATTTCATGCTCTTCGATGTCAGTCACAACGTCGTTACAGCATTCAGTGAAGACGAGAACACAGAGATTTAATACAAGTTTAGCTTCCAGTTCTTCACGGTCGAGCATGAGTACATTGATACTGCTGATGTCGGTCTGCAGTTCGTAATCATCTTCCGGAGAAATGCCGCGTACTTCAATGGTATGTTGAAAAGGAATGCTTGCCTGCAATACGTTTAGCGGATGCAGATCATCTTCGGTGATATATAGGATATCCAGTTCTACTGCACCTTCGATAGAGATACCATCCGTGACAATGGTTTGTTCATCAATTTGGATCGTTCCGGTAGCGTTGCATATTTGCAAAATGTTGTCCTTTTCGGGATCGACTTTGATGTGGTCCGAAACACGTACTGCACTCTGATTTTTGAGCAATAATTGTTTGGCATGCGAATTGCTCTTAGTCAAACGAAGATCACAGGAGGTGGAGTAGGCGTCCTGCAAGCAGTCGAAATGTTCTTCTTCATAGAACTTGATATCCAGCAGCAAAGAAAGTTCTACATCAAAGATGCGCATTTCGCCGTCTTCATCGCTGCGGCATTCCAGTGATTTTTTGCCGGGAACAATTTCAATATCAGCAACCATATCTTCGTGGCAGCCACTACAAGAGACGATACCGTCAAATGGCAATTCAGTTTCAAAATATTCCAAATTGCGCTCATCATCTTCGGGGGTGTATAAAACAAATATCAGAAGATCGCCGGTGATCCGAATACCGTCATCAACGAGCCTTGTTGCAAGACCCTGCGTGGATAGCTCATAGTACAATACATTTTCACAACTTGGTTTCCCTTCGGCAGCGAGGTTTCATCTTTGATCCGAAACAGATCTTTTTGGTGGGAGGTCATTGTAGTAACGGACATAGGTGCCAGTTGTTGTTCAACACCGGTCGGCGGGGTGGGATCGCCCATCTCTGCCTGTACTGCATCGTCCGAAACAATGCCGGTTCCGATGGCGAGTATGTGTTCCTCTTCCTGGCAGCAATGAAGACTTAGGATTGCACGAACGCTGATCTTACGCGAGTTGATGAGACTGGCTCGGCAGTCCTCCAAATCATAATGACAGTGAACTTCCAGATCTGGGTTGGCGTTCTCTAAATTGATGCTTTCCTCAAAAGGAATCTGTCCCTGCATAGTATGTATTTGGCGAAAATCCACGTCGCTTAAATAAAGGAGGGAGAAGCTTAATTGACCACGAATGATGGCGCGATCTGTCTCAGCTGAGGTTTCTTGTACATGGATCTCCCCTGGATTTTAATGATGTGTTCAATATCGGGCTTGCTGTCAGGTACATTAATGTCATCCTCGAGCGTCAACTGCATATCGCTGTGACAATTTTTCAGACTGGTGCGGATTTGCCTGGTCATGAGTTTCATAGGTGCTTTCTCCCTTTCCTGCATTGAAATCAATTTGCGTCCGCAGAACACTATTTTGCGGCAAGTGTCTTATGCGGAAACTATTACTATTCTCATTGTATGCATCCGGGTGTAAAATAGACAATATATTTGGGGTCTTGTGAAAAGATTATGATTGCGATACACTGTAGGCATGAGTATACAGAAAAGAGGATGACTATGAAATCTACAATTACATTTACAAATAATATCACGGTAGAAAATTATAATGCACTGCGTGCGGCAGTTGACTGGATACAAGTCACAGAAAAACGTGCATCTATTGCATTGCAGCACTCTTTTTTATTTGTGTGTTGCGATGGATGGAGAACGTCCTGTAGGAATGGCACGTATTGTCAGTGATGGTGGATATACATATTTTATTACGGATGTCATTGTGCATCCGGACTATCAAGGGTATCATATTGGGACAGAACTGATCAGCAGAGTGTTGGATTACATTCAGAAAGATGTGATGGACGGTGAAACGGTTATGGTCAGCCTGATGGCAGCATATAAAAGGGACAGCTTTTACCACCGCTTCGGGTTTCATAGCCGTCCCTTTGGAAATCACGGATCAGGAATGTCTATGTGGGTTTCACGCGACATTTCCGGTAAGATCATTACTGCGTAATGCTTGCTTATGACAAGTCCGTTACTGCCTAATGTTTGCGCATAGTAACGGCATGCTCCGCTACCGCCTGACGCTTTATTATACAAATTGATTCCTGGCAGGATCATATTGATAATCAATTCCGGCAAGTGTTTTGCACAAGGTTTCCTGCTCAATACTCAGGGACTTGCACATTTCCTCCAAAGAGGGATAGAAGTCCCTAAGCTGGGTGTTGACGTAACTGAGTAATATCATTGGATCGTTTGGTAGTGCCATAGTTTCGTTATCCTCATTTCTGTTTTCTGTTCAGACGGCGGTTATGCTTGCGCGCCTCATTGATCAATCCCACGATTTTTCAATGGAATTATTCAACTGACTTTTGTCCATGGCGTGAATATATTGTTCTCGGTTCGTGTACACGTCATTTACCGTCTTCAGCAATAATTCGTTGGTCACATCTTTTTCCTGTATTACAACGCTGTAACCGGACTTTTCAAAAGAAGCAGCATTAAGGATCTGATCGCCGCGGCTGGCTTCAGCAGACAGCGGGATTAAAATGTTCGGTTTGCGCAGTGCCAAAATTTCACAGATTGCATTTGCGCCGGCACGAGAGATTAAAATATCGGCAGCGGCCATAAGGTCTCTTAATTCCGGTCCGATATATTCATATTGAGCATATCCTTTTGTGTCGTTTAGCGAATCGTCTAATTTGCCCTTACCGCACAAATGGATCACATGAAACTTTTGCAACAGTTCCGGCAATATGCCTCGGACAGCATCGTTGACTGCTACGGCACCAAGACTTCCACCCATGATCAGAAGAACCGGTTTTGTATCATCAAAACCACAGAATGCAAGGCCTTTTTCACGACTGCCCTTAAACAACTCCTGGCGGATCGGGGAGCCGGTTAGTACAGCCTTTTCTGCCGGGATATGCTTCATCGTCTCTGGAAAGTTAGTGCATACGCGGTGCGCACATGGAATGCAGATCTTATTGGCAAGCCCCGGTGTCATATCAGATTCATGGATCACGCAGGGAATGTGACGAAACTTTGCTGCCAATACGACAGGTACAGACACAAATCCACCTTTGGAAAACACAACATCCGGCTTGATTCTGCCCAATAATCGAATTGCCTGACCGAGACCTTTTACTACCTTAAAAGGATCACTTAAGTTTTGACATCAATATAACGTCTAAGTTTACCACTGGAAATTCCGTAATAAGGGATCCCCTGCTCTTTGATCAATGTGCGTTCAATTCCCTCATAGGAACCAATATAATGTACATCGTACCCTTGTTTTTTAAGCTCAGGGAGTAATGCAATATTCGGGGTGACGTGGCCGGCTGTGCCGCCACCGGTAAGTACGATTTTTTTTACTTTGCTCATAAATATCCTCCTTGCTCTGCGGTAAAAATGCGATAGTACGGCTTATGAATATGTGATAACAGCCGCTTCATATATGTGCAGACACTATTACCAATAGTATACCAGTATCAAGAAAACTCGCAACAGGTGCGCAGGTGAATTTTATTCATCTGCAAAGTGAAAGAAAAGAAACTTTCTCGCTTTACTTTTTCGATACACCCTATATAATAGTATTGTTGAGAAAAAATGAACAATTACATGAAAAATATTCACGAGACGGAGGACACCATGAAGAATGGAATAGAAATCAGATGGCATGGCAGAGGTGGACAGGGTGCTAAGACTGCAGCGCTTTTGCTGGCAGATGTTGCGTTTAAGACAGGACAGAATGTGCAGGGATTCCCGGAGTATGGTCCGGAACGTATGGGGGCGCCGATCACAGCGTACAACCGTATCAGTCAGGATGTGATCCGCGTTCATTCAAATATTTACCATCCGGATTATGTGGTCGTTGTGGATGAGACGCTGTTAGAGTCTGTTGACGTTACAGCAGGTCTTAAGAAAGAGGGTGCGATCATTGTAAACACACCAAAGTCTAAAGAGGAGATCATGGAGCATCTCAAAGGCTATGAAGGTGATGTGTACACTGTGGATGGTCGTAAAATTTCGGTGGATGCGTTAGGCAAGAATTTTCCGAATTCGCCGATGTTAGCTGCTATTGTTGCAGTAAGCAAGGTGATGCCTCGTGACAAATTTATTACAGAGATGCGGGCATCTTATGAACATAAATTTGCAAAGAAGCCGGAAGTGATCGATGGTAACATGAAAGCACTGGAAATGGCGTTTGATGCGGTAGAAGCATTGATGTAGGCGACAGCACTGCGAATGTAGAAAGAAAGCATCAGCAACACAGCCTGCAGCATCAATAAAATGAATAGAGTTTAAGATAGGAGAACAAGAGATGAGAACCGATATTACCAAAATCAATGAAAAGACACCTCATCAGGATCTGACAGAGGGATTGATGGTATTTGCCGGTGGTACGTCCAAACTGTTTAACACAGGAGAATGGCGTACTAACACGCCGGTATATGTAGCTGACAAATGCAAACAGTGCCTGCTGTGCACACCGACTTGTCCGGATGGATGTATTCCGGTTGTCGATGGCAAGCGTCTGGCATTTGATATGGATCATTGCAAAGGATGTGGTATTTGCGCAAATGTATGTCCATTTGGAGCAATTGAGATGAAGGAGGGAAATGTATAATGGCGATCAAAGAACGTATGTCAGGTAACGAGGCGGTTTCCTATGCGATCCGTCAAGTCAACCCGGATGTTATGCCGGCTTTCCCAATCACGCCATCCACGGAGATTCCGCAGATGGTATCTACTTATATTGCGAATGGGGAAATGGATACAGAGTTTATTCCGGTAGAGAGTGAGCATTCCTCCATGAGTGCAGCCATTGGTTCTGAGGCAGCAGGAGCAAGAAGCCTGACGGCAACATCTTCCGCCGGATTGGCGTTGATGTGGGAGGAACTTTTATTAGCAGCTTCAAATCGTCTGCCGCTAGCACTTACTTTGGTCAACCGTACCTTATCCGGCCCGATCAACATCAACTGTGATCACTCCGATGGAATGGGCGCAAGAGATACCGGCTGGATCCAAATATATGCAGAAAATAATCAGGAAGCGTATGACAATTTTATTCAGGCGTATCCAATTGCGGAAGACACCAGAGTACATTTGCCGATCATGATCTGTCAGGATGGTTTCATCACCAGTCATGCGGTGGAAAATATTATGTTGTTAGAGGACGAGCTGGTAAAAAGACTTTGTTGGCGAGTATGAGCCGGAAGAGTTTTTGCTCAACCCGGGCAAGCCGATCGCAGTTGGACCATATTCAGTCAGCAACTATGCAATGGAAGCTAAGAAAAATCAAGAAATTGCGATGGAAAATTCCAAAGAAGTCATTTTGGAAGTTGCCAAAAAATTTGCGGCAATGTCTGGCAGAGAATATGGATTATTTGAGGAGTACCGCACAGAAGATGCTGATTATATCATATTGATCATGGGTTCAGCAGCAGGAACGGCAAAAGAGGCAGTGGATGAACTGCGTGAGCAAGGGAAAAAAGTTGGTGTGTTAAAGCTTCGTGTTTTCCGTCCGTTCCCGGCAGAGGAAATCGCAAAGGCACTCAAAGGCTGCAAGGCAGTGGCTATTTTGGATCGTTGTGAAAGCTATAACGGTAACAATGGACCGCTCGGTCAGGAAGTAATGGCTGGATTATTCCGCGAGAAGGTAATGATCGAGGCAGTAAATTATATTTACGGACTGGCAGGAAGAGATTTTACCATATCTGATGCAAAAGCTGTATTTGAGGAAATTACGGATCTGGTAGAAAATGGCAAGGAAGTTCCGCAGCATCAGTACATCCGTTTACGTTAACAGTATGAAAAATAGAATGGAGAACGACAATGAGTGATTATACATTAAAAACGATGATGAACAAGCCGGAGCGGTTGGCACCGGGGCACCGTATGTGTGCGGGTGGTGGAGCGACGATTGCTGTTCGTGCCGTACTGCGTGCATTGCATGAGGGAGATCAGGCAGTGATCGGTAACGCAACAGGATGTCTTGAGGTATCTTCTTTCATGTATCCATATTCTGCATGGGAAGACAGCTATATCCACAATGCATTTGAAAATGCAGGAGCAACATTAAGTGGAGTTGAGACAGCATATAAAGCATTAAAAAAAACGCGGTAAACTGCCGGAAGATGTTAATTATAAATTCATCACTTTTGGCGGCGATGGTGGAACTTATGATATTGGTTTCAATCGTTATCCGGTGCAATGGAGCGTGGGCATGATATGGTATATGTCTGCTATGACAACGGAGCGTATATGAATACCGGTATTCAGCGTTCTTCGGCGACACCGATGTATGCAGATACAACGACAACGCCGGTTGGCAAGCAGTCAAATGGTAAAATGCAGAATCGTAAAGATCTGGCAAGTATTATTGCGGATCATGATGTCCCATATGTGGCACAGACAACCTTTACCACGAATTTTCAGGATATTCACCGCAAAGCAGAAAAGGCAATTTACACAGAAGGTGCTTCTTTTCTCAATGTAATGACGCCGTGTCCAAGGGGATGGCGTTATGATGCGGCAGAAGTGATGAAGATATGCAAATTGGCAGTAGAAACATGCTACTGGCCGTTGTTTGAGGTAGATCATGGTAAGTGGATCTTATCTTATGAGCCTAAGAAAAAATACCGATCGAGGATTTTCTTCGTGAGCAGGGACGTTTCAAGCATTTGTTCAAAAAAGGCAATGAGCATTTGATCGAGCAGTTTCAGGAAGAGGTTGACAGACGTTGGGAAGATTTGCAGTTTAAGTGTTCCAGATAGTTGCGTGTGGATCTGAGATAGAATTCACAGGAAATGACAGCCAAGCTGGAACGTAGAAATGGAAACGGCTATGACTTTATTAATGTATCAGGTATTAAAAACAGTGACGGAACAGGGAAGCTTTCGTAAAGCAGCAGAATTGCTGGGACTGACGCCATCCGCGATCAGTCACGCGGTTGCTTCGCTGGAAGGAGAACTTGGATTTCCGGTGCTTAACCGCAGCAAATCCGGCGTCACATTGACAGATTATGGGGAGCGGCTGCTCCCTATGTTAACGCAGTGTTAAATAGCAACGAGTTTACAACAGAAAGTGGCGCAGTTTAACGGCTTAGAACAGGGAACCGTTAAGCTGGGCTGCTTTTCCAGTACTTGTACTAATTGGATCCCGGATATTTTGCATTCGTTTCATAAACTTTATCCGGGAATTGTGATAGAAGTACTTCAAGGAACGTATGACGATGTGGTATACTGGATCAAGAACGGTGTGGTGGACATGGGATTTTTGTCGGCATCAAGTGCAGGTGACCTCTCCATTGTCCCATTGTACAAAGATCCGCTGCTGTGCGTTATGCCCCAAAATATGGAGCGGCACGGCGATGGTGAATACATTGGGATTGACGAGATGAAGACGTATCCGTTTGTAGCGCAGCGGGAGTCTACAGATGCAGATATACAGAACTTTTTGAAAGGAAGTGCTCTGGATGTACATGCCAAGTATCATGTTGTAGATGATCTTGCCATGGTATCTATGGTTGCGCATGGATTCGGAATATGTATTATGCCGGAAATGGTCATGAAAGACATTCCATATGAGGTGAAATGCTATCCGATTAAGCCTGAAGCATACAGAATCGTTGGACTCGCCACACAGAACTCGGAGTTTATGGCTCCGGCAGTCAGCACAATGTATCAATATATTATTGAACATTACAAACAGAAAGACGAGGTAGATGTATGAAACAGTGGGAGAAATTAACGGCGTGGCTGGTGGTATTTGCGCTGGTTGCCGGTTTAGTCGGTGGAAGCGCCTTCGTGCAGGTGAGCGCAGCAGAGGAAAACAGCGATTTTGCGTATGCTGTCAATGAAGATGGAACGGCAACGATCACCGAAGTGAAAACCAATGCGGCAGATGTGATCGTTCCGGCGGTGATCGATGGACATACCGTAACGGCGATCGGAAGTCATACGAGCGAATGGTCAACAACGCCGGCGGGCGCGTTTGAGAGCAAATGGCAGGCTGTGAATGTCTATTTGCCGGATACGATAACAAGTTTTGCAGACAGAGCCTTTGCTTCTTGTGCGGTAGAACATATATATCGATATGATCCTGCACAAATATCAGCAGAAGATATTGTCAGCAGCGGTTCGGCATTGGGTGTGCCAATGCAGCTTAAGACAATGGGAAGTCATTGCTTTGATAATAGCCGGTTGAAAGAAGTTCAGATTGATGCACAGGTGGACAGTATTGGAGATGGTGCCTATGCTACGATTGCAGCGCTTAGCAGTGTGACACTCGGCAAGACCGGACGTATTGGAACGATCGGTAAAAATTGTTTTCAAAATTCCGGAGCACAGACGCTCAACTTTTATTTCTATGGAAGGGTAGATGCGATTGGTGCGAATGCGTTCGAGGGTTCAGGGAGGTATTCAGGACTTTTATATGGAAGATGTCGGGATCGTGGGAACAGAAGCATTTAAGAATTGTCATATCAACACAATGACACTCAAGGGTTCGTTATCAGCGATCGGTGATCGCGCCTTTATCGGATGTGGCAATTTGGACAAAGTGACAATACAGTCTTCTACACCATATACCATTGGAAAATATGCCTTTACTTGCGCATCGATTAAAGAGGTGACATTTTCAGATGGTCTTAGTTCGGTAGCGGAAGGAACTTTTTTCCGGCTGCGGCAAACTGTCTAAAGTGTATTTGCCAACGACATTAAAAGAAATTGAGAAAATGCCTTCGAGAATGTATCGACGATCACAACGATCACGATCAATGATACTGCCAAAGTTGATGATGAAGCCTTTAAGGGAGCGGGTGGCACAACTTGGGGTGCCCTGGACCGTTTGAACAATCAGTCTGTCAAAAGATCGTGGCAAAGGCATTGCATCGAAATCTGAAGACGCCGCTGCCAAAGGTTGCCAAGGCATCGCTTAAGAAAGCCAAGGCTGCGAAAAATAAAAAGAAGGCAAATCTTAAATGGACAAAGAGCAAGAACGCAAATGGATATATCGTGTACTGCAAGGTTGTTAAGAAAGGCAAAAAAAGCCGGTAAGATTGCGTGGAAAAAGGTAAAGACGGTCAAAAAGCCGAAGACAACCAAGTGCACGGTAAAGATAAGTGCCAAACAGCGTAAAGTATTAAAAAAGAAGGGAAAGATCTATTACAGCGTGCGTGCTTACAAAAGGTAACCGTAAATGGCAAGAAAAAAGACCATTTACAGCGTGTATTCTCAGAAAAAACTGAAATAGTTCATTGTCCCAGCTCAAATGGAGCCGACAATGGCATATATTTGTAAAAAAAGCAGAAATAGCCTTGACAAAGAAAAAATCGCACAGTATTATTAAGGTTAGATTACAAAGACGATGACGAAGACAGTAGCCTTAGGGGGAAATGTTTCAGAGAGTCCGGGGGAGTGTGAGCCGGACACGGAGTATCCTATGATCGCGAACATCACTTCCGAGTTGCGGCTGGAACGGATCACAGATCTCAGTACAAACCGTCGGTGCCCACCGTTACATGGGTCATGCATAGATTATTGTGCAGCAGAATAGGTGGTTATACGAAATTACAGCTTTCGTCCTGTTTGGGGACGGAAGCTTTTCTTTTTGAGGAAAGGAGAACACAATGTATCAAAAGTATCAACAGACTTAAATTTCGTTGACAGAGAGAAAAATGTTGGCGAATTTTGGCGCAACCAAAAGATTTTCGAAAAATCCATGAAAGCACGTGAAGGAAATCCAACCTACACGTTTTATGATGGACCGCCTACCGCAAATGGTAAGCCGCATATCGGTCACGTTCTGACTCGTGTTATCAAGGATATGATCCCTCGTTATAAGACGATGAAGGGTTACATGGTACCACGTAAAGCGGGATGGGATACTCACGGACTTCCGGTTGAGCTGGAAGTGGAGAAACTGCTTGGCTTAGATGGCAAAGAGCAGATCGAAGAATACGGTATGGAGCCATTCATTAAGAAATGTAAAGAATCTGTTTGGAAATACAAAGGTATGTGGGAGGACTCTCCGGCACGGTTGGATTCTGGGCTGATATGGACAACCCATACGTTACGTATGACGATAACTTTATTGAGTCTGAGTGGTGGGCACTCAAAGAGATCTGGAATAAGAAGCTATTATATAAGGGCTTTAAGATTGTTCCTTACTGTCCAAGATGTGGTACACCACTGTCTGCACAGGAAGTGGCACAGGGTTATAAGTTAGTGAAAGAACGCTCCGCTATCGTGCGTTTCAAAGTGACTGGCGAGGACGCTTATTTCCTGGCTTGGACGACAACACCTTGGACGCTGCCATCTAACGTTGCGCTTTGCGTAAACCCAGAGGATACTTATATTAAAGTAAAGGCAGCAGACGGTTATACATACTATCTTGCAGAAGCATTAGCAGACAACGTATTAGGAAGCCTGGCAGATAAAGACAGTGATACACCTGCTTATGAGGTGCTTGAGACTTATAAGGGAAGCGATCTGGAGCGCAAGGAGTATGAGCCATTGTATGCTTGTGCCAAAGAGTGCGCAGACAAACAGCACAAGAAAGGCTTCTTCGTGACTTGTGATACTTATGTAACCATGTCCGATGGTACCGGTATCGTGCATATCGCTCCTGCCTTTGGTGAGGACGATGCCAATGTTGGAAGGAACTACGATCTTCCATTTGTACAGTTTGTTACAGAGAAAGGTGAGATGAGCGCAGAGACGCCATTTGCCGGACTTTTTGTAAAGAAAGCAGATCCGGAAGTGTTGAAAGATCTGGATGCGAAAGGACAGCTTTTTGCAGCACCGAAGTTTGAACATGATTATCCACACTGCTGGAGATGTGACACACCACTTATTTACTATGCACGTGAGTCTTGGTTCATCAAGATGACAGAAGTGCGTGATGATCTCGTGCGCAACAATAATACCGTAAATTGGATTCCGGAGTCGATCGGAACCGGACGTTTCGGTAACTGGCTGGAGAATATTCAGGACTGGGGTATTTCCCGTAACCGTTATTGGGGAACACCATTAAATATTTGGGAATGTGAAGGCTGCGGCAAGCAGGAGTCCATCGGAAGCCGTGCAGAGCTCGCTGAGCGCAGTGGTAATCCGGAAGATGCCAAAGTAGAGCTTCACCGCCCATATATTGATGCCGTTACATTTACCTGCCCGGACTGTGGTAAGACAATGAAGCGTGTACCGGAAGTGATCGACTGCTGGTTTGATAGTGGAGCAATGCCGTTTGCACAGCACCATTATCCATTTGAGAATAAGGATGTTTTCGAAAACAGTTCCCGGCTCAGTTCATTTCAGAAGCAGTTGACCAGACCCGTGGATGGTTCTATTCTTTGATGGCAGAGTCTACACTGCTCTTTAACAAGGCGCCTTATGAGAACGTTATCGTCCTTGGACATGTACAGGATGAAAACGGTCAGAAGATGAGTAAGTCTAAGGAAATGCAGTGGATCCGTTCGATGCACTTGAAAAATACGGCGCAGATGCGATTCGTTGGTATTTCTATATCAATAGTGCACCGTGGCTGCCGAACCGTTTCCATGGCAAAGCAGTGCAGGAAGGACAGCGTAAATTCATGGGTACTCTTTGGAATACCTACGCATTCTTCGTATTATATGCTAATATTGACAACTTTGATGCGACAAAATATACATTGGATTACGATAATCTTGCTGTTATGGATAAGTGGCTGTTGTCACGTTTGAACAGTACGGTTCAAGCTGTGGATGATAATTTAGCAGCTTACAAGATTCCGGAAACTGCCAGAGCATTGCAGGAATTTGTGGATGAGATGAGTAACTGGTATGTAAGACGTTGCCGTGACCGTTTCTGGGCAAAGGGCATGGAGCAGGATAAGATCAATGCATACATGACATTGTATACAGCGCTTGTAACCATTGCTAAAGCTGCAGCACCAATGATCCCATTTATGACAGAGGATATTTACCGTAATCTTGTATGCTCATTGGATGCAAGTGCACCGGAAAGTGTACATTTGTGCGACTTCCCTGAGGTGCAGAAAGAGCATATCGACAAGAAGCTTGAGGCAGATATGGAAGTTGTACTCGAGGCAGTTGTACTTGGCCGTGCATGTCGTAACACTGCAAATATCAAGAACCGTCAGCCGATCGGTAAGATGTTTGTCAAAGCAGATGCGGCGTTGTCACAGTTCTACCTTGACATTATCAAGGACGAGCTTAACGTCAAGGAAGCAGAGCTTACCGAAGATGTCAGTGCACTCACGACCTACAGCTTTAAGCCACAGCTTAAGACGCTGGGACGTCGTTTTGGCAAAAACATCAATGCGGTTCGTGAAATCCTTGCAGGATTGGACGGACAGGCTGCTATGGCAGAATTGAAAGAGAAAGGCACTCTGACGATCCAGGTAGAGGGCGTTGACGAAGCACTCGCTGAAGAAGATCTGTTGATCGAGGCTGCACAGATGGAAGGCTATGTATCTGACAGTGATCACGGAGTAACTGTTGTACTGGATACGAACCTGACTCCGGAACTGTTAGAGGAAGGTTTTGTGCGCGAGGTTATCAGTAAAGTACAGACCATGCGTAAAGACGCCGGATTCGAGGTGATGGATCACATTCAGTTGTACGTTAAGGACAATGACAAGGTGAAAGACATCGTGCAGAAGAACGAGGAAAGCCTTTGCTCAGATGTTCTGGCGGATGGCGTAACCTATGATGAAGTTTCCGGATTTACCAAGGAATGGAGCATCAATGGTGAGAAAGTTACGCTCGGTGCAGAGAAGAAATAATGTGTTACATTCTTGAATAATAGTAGAATAATACTTGCATTATTTTTCGTTTTATGTAAACATAAAGAAGGGCAAACAGTGATGACAATGTTATATGTATATGACATTGACAGAAGCGTTTGCCCTTTTGTAGTATAGACAATAAAGTATATGAGACAAGATAGGTGACGTAACATAAGAACAGCCGCAGGTTGATCAATAAAGAGTATGGAAGGGTGATGTATATGATTAAGGTTTTTTTAGTGGAGGATGAGGTGGTAATTCGCGATGCAATCAAAAATAGTATTAATTGGGAACAGGAGGGCTATGAATTTGTTGGGGAGGCAAGCGATGGGGAACTTGCATTGCCAATGATCTTGAAAAGAAAAGCCGGACATACTTATCACAGATATTCGTATGCCGTTTATGGATGGGCTGGAGTTAAGTCGTCTTGTCAAAAAAGAGCTGCCGGACACAAATATTATTATTCTTAGTGGATATGATGAGTTTGAATATGCAAAAGAGGCGATCAAGATAGGGGTTGAAGAGTATTTGCTGAAACCAATCTCTTCCAATGTATTGTTGGAACATTTAGGGAGGTGGCTTCCAAAATTCATGAAAAACAGAAGGAATATGAGCAACGAGAACGACGTATTCGTGAAATGCGCGAAAAATATCTTTCATTTCAAAAGAAGGATTGTGACGATAACATCAATTCCATCAAGAGTTCAGACGCGGATTTTGATATTAATAGTGTAGATGATCTTAAAGAAATACAGGATGCGATCGCAGACTTTTTGAGCGAAGGAAGCCCTGAGGACGTCCCTCATTTTGTTGAGGCATTACTGGACAAGATGCCAAGAGAGCATTTTCGTTCTATAATATTACGGCAATATGTTATTGTAAACATCTTTGCCACGGTAACTTCTTTTGTAAAAATTTGAAGATAAGGTGGAGAAGACTCAGACAGAAGAGATTGCACATTTGCAGGAATTAAAAAAGATCGTGAAAAATTGCTTCGGGAGGCATTGGCAACTGCAGAGTCACAGGAAGACATTCAAACATACATGACACAGCTTTTGGCGAATGCATTGAAGTGCGCAATACAGTAAGTGACAGGAGATATTCAGATGTTATTCTTGCGGCGCAAAAGATCATAAAAAAACAGTATATGTCAGAAGACATTTCGCTGAATACAGTTGCAGCAGAAGTGGGGATGAGCGCCAGCTATTTTAGTACGATCTTTAGCCGTGAAATGAATCAGACATTTGTTGAATATTTAACAGAGATACGCATGAATAAGGCAAAAGAACTGCTTACCTGTTCGTCTCTTAAAACTGCAGAGATTGCATTTGAAACGGGATATCGAGATCCTCACTATTTCAGTTCGCTGTTCAAGAAGACACAGGGGTGTACGCCGAAGGAATATCGCGCATCAAGAAAGGGGTGATTGTCCGTGAAGTGGCGAAGATATAATCAACTATCCATCAACAAGCGCTTGATCATGATTCCGTTTGTTGCGATCATGCCCATGATAGTTCTTGTGTGCTATCTGGTGTGGACGGTATCCAGTGCAACTGCAGCATATGCCGGCATTAATAAAAATGTGGAGCGAGCCAATCAGTATGTACGTGATTTTAAGGAACGAATTGATTACACCATGTATCTGTCCGTGATTCGGAACAAAAGCATAAATGAGCTGGATATTGGAAAAACGACAATCAATGGTATTGTTACGGTGAATCCATATGATTATATTGAAGTTAAAAACTGTTTGTGATGAGTTGTCGGAATCTGCTACAGTAGATATCAATCGCAATCAGATCAAACGCCTGAAAAATTCCTTAAAATCCTTAAAAAAGAATGTTGCAGAGTTAGAACATAATATCAAAAATAATGAATTGTACGATGCCAACATGAAATATTTGGATGACAATATCTATGAATTGACTGCCTTGATCCAATCAGGCATACAAAATTATATTTATATAGAAACAACCAACTTTGAGGAGGTAAAAGAAGCGCTAGATAAAAATAATGAAAGAACGATCTTGCTTTGCATGATTACAGCGATGGTCGTGACGGCATTATCAATCTGCCTGTCTGCACAGGCGACCAAAAGCATTATTGTTCCGATACGCAAATTATGCAAGATGACAAGTAAAGTGGCAGAGGGAGATTTTACAGCTAAGACAAAAGTGAATACCAAGGATGAGATTGCAGTGCTGGCACACAACTTTAACGACATGACGAAGGAGATTGGTCATTTGGTGGATGATATGCAGCACAATCATGAAACGCAGCGGATATTGGAGAGTAAACTGCTTCAGGCGCAGATCAATCCGCATTTTTTGTATAATACATTAGATACTGTCGTGTGGCTTGCGGAAGCAAAGCAAAATGATCAGGTTGTGGCGATTGTGACTTATTTGTCAGAATTTTTCCGAACAACACTTAGCAAGGGACAGGACATTATTACGATTTATGATGAGAAGCGGCATATTGAAAGTTATCTCAAGATCCAGCAGTTCCGATATCAAGATGTATTAGAGTACAGTATTGATATCGAGGAGAAATTGTATGAGGTTAAAATCCCCAAACTATTATTGCAGCCCTTGGTAGAAAATGCATTGGTGCATGGGATTCGCAATAAGAGAGGCAAAGGGCACTTGTCGGTTCGGGGTTACTTTCAAGAAAATGATGTGATCTTTGAAGTGGAAGATGATGGAAAAGGAATGAATAAAGAGGAACTGGAAGCATTGATCCACGGTATGGATCATGATTCCGGTGCTGACAGACAAAGTGGATTTGGGGTGGCAAATGTAAATCAGAGAATACATGTTTATTATGGTGAGCAGTATGGAATCAGCTATGAAAGTCACCCCGGAGAAGGAACGCTTGTCCGTATACAGGTGGCGGATCATGTGTCAGAGGTTCCGATGATACGGTGACAAATACACGTGTCAGAGAATCTGGCGATACGGTGACGAATATCACGTGTCAGAGGATCCGGTGATACAGTGACAAATATCATGTGTCATTGTGAAAAGAAGACTATGGGGATGGGGCGGTCGTAAAAAATTCCACTTTTTTTCAAAAAAAATCCCCATTATTCTGTTTGCAAAGAAAAAATCTCAACCAAAACAAAATGATATTCTGTATGCGAGCGGTGAAAAAAACAGTATTCTATATATACAAGTTACAGATGAGACTGCAATACATAAAACTGTTTGCCCGATGGTTACTGATTGCTAAACATCTGAAATAGAACGTCAAATTAACGAGATAAGGAGGATACGCTTATGAAAAAGAAATTACTCGGACTGGCTCTTTTAGGAGCAATGATGGCAACGTTGTTAGTTGGATGTGGTTCATCCGGTGGGAAGAAAGGTGATACGAAAGACGATGTGATCACCATCGGATTTTCTCAGGTTGGTGCAGAATCTGATTGGAGAACAGCTAATTCAGAATCAATGAAATCAACATTCAGTGAGAAGAATGGTTACAAATTGATTTTTGATGATGCTCAGCAGAAACAAGAAAACCAGATCACAGCAATCCGCAACTTTATCCAACAGGAAGTTGATTATATCGTACTTGCTCCGGTAACAGAATCCGGATGGGATCCGGTTTTGAAAGAAGCAAAAGATGCAGATATCCCGGTAATCATTGTAGATCGTATGGTAGATGTATCAGACGATAGCCTTTATACTGCATGGGTTGGCTCAGACTTCAAACTGGAAGGTGAAAAAGCATGTGCTTGGCTGAAGGCTTACACAGAAGCTAAAGGCATGAAGGAAGTAAACATTGTCGACATCCAGGGAACGATTGGTGCATCCGCACAGATTGGTCGTACAGAAGCACTAAATGAAGCTGTAAAAGCCAATGGCTGGAATCTTCTCGCACAGCAGACCGGTGAATTTACACAGGCAAAAGGTCAGGAAGTTATGGAGTCTATGTTGAAACAATATAAAAATATCAATGTTGTATATTGTGAAAACGATAATGAGGCATTTGGTGCCATCAATGCAATTGAAGCTGCAGGAAAAAAAGTGGGACCGGATGGAGATATTTTGGTAATGTCCTTTGATACGACAAAGGCTGGTATCACAGATACCCTGTCTGGCAAGATTATCTTAAATACAGAGTGCAATCCACTTCATGGACCACGTGTAGAAGAGATCATTAAGAAATTAGAAGCGAATGAAAAGGTTGATAAGAAAGCTTATGTTGATGAAGGAATTTTTGCTCACAGCGATGATGTGACAACAGTAAAAGCGGGCGACAAAGATTTTGATGTTACCAAGGTAACAAAGGATGTGATCGATAAGAGAGCTTATTAATTGACAGCAGCTTCAAAATAAGCAGACAAAAAAAATAAGCGGCGTGGTGGACAACCGGCAGATGCCTAAGGTTACTGCCACGCCCTTTTTTTGCGCAATTTTTCAGGACGGATCGTACGGAAAAATAATGCAAAAGTACAAAACATATGGCACGGGAAAATAAATCATAAACAGTAGAAAGTGGGTGAATCTTTATGGAAAACAATGTGGTATTAAGTATGCATGACATTTCCAAAACATTCCCTGGTGTAAAAGCATTACAACATGTAGATTTCACACTTCGTAAAGGTGAAATCCATGCGTTAATGGGAGAGAACGGAGCGGAAAGTCAACATTGATCAAGGTGCTTACCGGAGTACATTCCTTTGAGAGCGGCGAGATTTTGATGGCAGGATCAGATGGAGCGATCATTAATCGATCTCCGCAGGAAGCACAGGAACATGGAATCAGCACGGTATATCAGGAAGTGAATCTGTGTCCGAACCTGACGGTGGCAGAAAACTTATTTATCGGCAGAGAACCTAAAAAACTTGGAATGATCGATTGGCATACAATGAATAAAAAATCGACAGCATTGCTAAAAAGTTTATCGATCGATGCACGAGCAACGGACAAATTGGAAGAGTGCTCTATTGCAAAACAGCAGATGATCGCAATAGCCAGGGCGGTTGATATGAAATGTCAGGTATTGATCTTGATGAACCAACATCATCCCTGGATGATGAAGAAGTAGAAAAGTTGTTTGTATTGATGCGTAAACTGAAAGATCAGGGAGTAGGAATTATCTTTGTTACACATTTTCTGGAACAGGTGTATGAAGTATGTGACAGAATCACCGTATTAAGAAATGGACATTTGGTGGGAGAATATCCGGTGAAGGAATTGCCTCGTGTGGAATTGGTTGCTAAGATGATGGGCAAAATTTCGATGATCTTGCAGATATTAAAGGAGATCATAAAAAGCTGGAACAGTATATTCCGGTTGTGGAAGCGGAGCAGGTTGGCCGAAAAGGCAGCATTCGTCCATTTGACTTTACCGTCAATAAAGGTGAAGTGGTAGGACTTACCGGGCTTTTTGGGGTCGGGACGCTCTGAACTGGTTCGTGCAATATATGGTGCTGATAAACCGGATGGTGGCACGATCAAGGTAAATGGCAAAGAAGTTAAGATCAAATCACCGCTTGATGCAATGAAGCTGGGAATGGCATATTTGCCGGAAGACCGCAAAAAGATGGCATTTTGGCAGATCTGTCGGTGCGTGAAAACATGATCATTGCACTTCAGGCAAAGAAAGGTATGTTTCATCCGATGAGCCGAAAGGAAATGGAAGAGGCAGCAGATAAATATATCGATCTGCTTCAGATCAAGACAGCCAGCCGGGAGACACCGATCAAGAGCCTGTCAGGAGGAAACCAGCAAAAGGTGATCATTGGACGTTGGTTATTGACTGATCCGGATTATCTGATTTTGGATGAGCCGACGAGAGGTATTGATATTGGTACGAAAACGGAAATTCAGAAATTGGTGCTTGATCTCGCAGATCAGGGAATGGCAGTAACTTTTATTTCTTCTGAGGTGGAGGAGATGCTTCGTACTTGCACAAGAATGGGAGTTATGCGAGATGGTAAAAAGGTAGGAGAAGTTGCCGGAGATGAATTAACACAGGAAAATATCATGAAGGCAATAGCGGGAGGTGACAACAATGAGTAATGTAAAAGAAAAGATAAAGGCAGTCACATCAATGCGCTTGTTTTTGCCGATCGTTTGTTTAATTGCTGTGTTGTTGGTCAATCTGATCACGACACCGGGATTTTTCAAGATTTCCATTAACAATGGCGTATTGTATGGCTATGTTGTAGATATTGTAAACCTAGCTTCAGAGCTTGTTATATTGGCAGTTGGCATGACATTGGTTACAGCGGCTTCCGGTGGACAGGATATTAGCGTAGGCGCTGTGATGGCGGTGGCAGCAGCAGTTTGCTGCCAGATATTATCCGGTGGAAAGGTGTCGGTCGATGCGTTGGCGGCACCACTTGCTTTAGGAGTTGTAGCTGCACTGTTAGCCTCTGCATTATGTGGAGCTTTCAATGGATTTTTGGTAGCAAAGCTTAACATCCAGCCAATGGTGGCTACATTGATCTTGTTTACGGCAGGGCGCGGCATTGCACAGCTCATTACATCCGGACAGATCACTTATGTAAGAGTTGGTTCCTACAAAGTGTTTGGTGGTTACATTGGCAAAATTCCAGTGCCGGTGCCAATCTTTTTAGCGATCATCGTTGTACTTTTAGTGCACTTAGTGCTGAAGAAGACAGCGCTTGGATTATATATCGAGAGCGTCGGGATCAATGGAACGGCATCTCGCTTGGTAGGACTTAATTCTACTATGATCAAATTTGTAACATATGTAATTTGTGGCTTAATGGCAGGAATCGCCGGAGTGATCGCTTCCAGTAGAATCTATTCGGCAGATGCAAATAACATTGGCTTGAACCTAGAGATGGATGCCATCTTAGCGGTTGCTCTTGGCGGCAATGTATTGGGCGGTGGAAAATTTAGTCTGATGGGATCAGTGATCGGCGCCTATACAATTCAGGCATTGACTACGACATTATATGCAATGAATGTTAAAGCGGATCAGTTGCCGGTATATAAGGCAATCGTAGTTATTATCATTGTCACATTACAAAGCCCTGTATTCAAAAGCTTTATCAGCAAGCAACGTGCAAAGAGAGCGGCAGCTATAGCGGAAGGGGGTAAATAATATGAAGTTTTTACGTAGAAATGAAGAATCCAAACGATCTATTAATAGCAATACCTTTCTTCTGTTTATCACGATCGGCCTGTTTGCGGCAATGTACATAGCAGGAATGATCATATTTGAGGATAAGGGATTTGCGAAACCACAGATGTTTTTGAACTTATTTATCTCCAATGCAGGTCTTTTGGTCATCGCTGTTGGACAGACCATTGTAATGATCACCGGTGGTATTGATATTTCAGTAGGCTCGGTAACTGCCCTTGTATGTATGGCGGTTGCAAATCAAATGGAACATCATGGAATGAATGCCTATATGGCGGTTCTCTTGGCACTGTTCATTGGTGTCGCCTATGGCGTGGTGCAAGGATTTTTGATCTCCTATCTTGAGATACAGCCTTTCATCGTCAGCTTGGCAGGTTTGTTCTTTGGACGTGGTTTGACGTCCATGATCAGCACGGAAATGATCTCAATCAAGAATAAAACATTTCTTGCATGGGCCAATTATAAGATCTATCTGCCAATTGGTTCGTACAGCAGGCGTGGAAAATTCTTGCCGGCATATATTTATCCAACCGTTATTATTGCATTGCTGATCGTCATTATCGTCGCGGTCATCATGAAGTATACTAAATTTGGCCGTGAGGTATATGCAGTAGGTGGAAATGCGCAGAGTGCCATGATGATGGGATTAAATGTTCGCAAAACAAAGTTTAAGGCATATCTACTGAATGGACTTTTGGCAGGATGTGGTGGATTCCTGTTTTGCCTGAATAGCTGCTCGGGCTTTGTGGAGCAGGCTAAGGGGCTTGAAATGGATGCCATTTCCGCATCTGTCATCGGAGGAACCCTGTTAAGTGGAGGTGTTGGTACACCGTTTGGAACAATTTTGGTGTATTGATCAAAGGTTCGATATCCAGCTTGATCACCACACAGGGATCACTTTCCAGCTGGTGGGTTCGCATTGTGTTATCAGCACTGCTTTGCTTCTTTATTGTATTACAGGCTGTGTTAGCACACATGAAAAGAAAGAGAGCCAATTAACGAGAGTTGGTATTAGAGGAAGGATGGTTTTCTATGGACGAGATCAAAAAAGAATCGAAGAAGGAAGAACAACGCTTGGTATCGAATTTGGTTCGACCAGAGTAAAAGCGGTCTTAGTAGATGAGACATTTCAACCTATTGCGTCTGGTAATTATCGCTGGGAAAATCAATTGGTAGACGGTTATGGACATATTCTCTGGAGGAGATCATAACAGGTTTGCAGGAAAGTTATCAGAACATGGTGTTGGATGTGCAGAAAAAATATGGCGTGGTTCTGACGAAAATCGGTGCGATTGGTTTTAGCGCAATGATGCACGGATATATGGCATTTGACAAGGAAGATAATTTGTTAGTACCATTTCGGACTTGGCGCAATAGCACAACAGAAAAAGCGGCAGCAGAATTAACGAAACTGTTTGGGTTTAATATTCCTGAACGATGGAGTATAGCTCATTTATATCAGGCGATTTTGAATGAAGAAGATCATGTAAAAGATATTTCATACATTACAACGCTGGCGGGATACCTTCATTGGCGGCTGACAGGGGAAAAAGTGATCGGGATCGGCGATGCTTCCGGTATGTTTCAATTGATGTTGATACGAAGCAATATGATCGAGATGATTGCGCAATTTGAGCAATATATTTCCGAAAAAAGACTATTCTTGGCATTTGTCAGATGTTTTGCCAAAGATTTTGCTTGCCGGAGAGCAGGCGGGAGTTTTGACAGAAAAGGGAGCTAAGCTATTAGATCCTAGCGGGACACTGTTGGCTGGAATACCGCTTTGTCCACCAGAGGGAGATGCCGGTACGGGCATGGTAGCGACTAACAGCGTGCGTGTGCGAACCGGTAATGTATCGGCTGGAACATCTGCTTTTGCTATGGTTGTCTTGGATAAACCAATAGAAAAAGTATATCCGAAATTGACATTGTAACAACACCGACCGGAGGCAGTGGCTATGGTACATACCAATAACTGTACTTCTGATATTAATGCTTGGATCGAAGTGTTTGGTGAAACGTTGAAATGCTTTGGTGTTGAAGCTACAAGAGAAGAGGTTTTTGATAAACTATTCCGGGTTGCAATGGCGGGAGATGCAGACTGT